>OJDV01000405.1_pt1 | contig 15447 bp, 10 predicted proteins | sample 1592911 | NCBI WGS metagenome assembly OJDV01 (sample SAMN05416860, study PRJEB24817) | seawater metagenome | isolation source: Sea water | place: Canada:Atlantic | collected 2013-11 | reverse complement strand
ATTTCTGCCTGTCTCGTGGGCTCGGAGATGTGTATAAGAGACAGATCTTATTGTTATCAAAATATGCTTTGATGAGTTGTGGATTCTTATTAATATAGGATTTAAATTTTATATTACTAAATTCGCTAAGTAACAGTTTTGATGAAATATTTTTAAGATCACTGGGATTGTTATATTTAATATTTTGTTTCAACATGTATTGGTAAATTATTTCTGAATATGCAGATTCTTGAAATATTTTATATGATATATCGTTTATATTTAAACTTGGCTTTTTGATTGATAATTCTTTTATCAAAAAAATAAATTCTGATAAGACTAAATCTTCATCGCCAATATTATATAAGGCTTTATGAGGCGCTTTCGAAACCAGAATGTCCTCAAATTCATCTTGATTTACAATAAACAATGACTCTGGCAAATCAGTCAATGACAAAGCCGTTTCTTTGAGATTATTAGTAGATAGTTCAGTATATAGGTCTTGACGAACAAGACTCTTTATTTCATTTAATTCATATTTTTTTGCATTAAGCTTTTCAGTCACTATAAACATATGATAACCATCACTGGTTTTTAATACTGGACTTAATTCATTGATATCTAACCCAAATAAAACGCCATCTAAATCAGGAGAAAAATTACCCCTTTTTATCTGCCCCAAAAATCCTTGATTGTGCCTTGACTGTGAATCAGAGAATTTTTCTGCCAATTCTTTAAAACTTTCACCTGTAAGAATGCGTTTCCTGAACTTCTCTATTTCTTCATTGGCATTTTTAGTTTTATTGGATTTGAAGAAGTGATAGACATATCTTATTTCAGGCAAATTGTATTTATCAATATTATCTAAGTAATACTTTTCCAAATCTTCATTACTAATAGTAATATCGGCTTTATTTGCTAGGAATTGATAGGCGTATAACCGTTTAATTTCTTCCCTGTTTTGTAAGACAAATTGATTGAGTTCATTTATACCTGATAAATGTGCTTCATTTAACATTTGTTTTTCTATTGATGCTAATTGAACCAAATCTCTGTATTTTTTTGACAAATCATCAGTTGACAATTTAATACTCACTGAATGATTAATAATGTAATCTTGTAGCTCATTAATAGTTAGATTGCCGTCTGGAAATGTTGCAATAACTGATTCACTATCAAGTTGCAAATTGTTTTGAGAATTGTTATTACAACCAATGGTTATAATTAAAAATGTTATTAAAAATGATTTAAAATAAATTCTCATTGTTTAAAACCATTTAGCAAATCATTTGCCATCTTTGTTTGTTTACTATTGGGGGCAATGTGTATTAGTTTTTGAAAATAGTTATTTGCTAACCCAACTTGACCCATTTGCAAATGAGTATCTATAACTCCTATATATGCATCAAGTGACATTTTATTTATTTCAATTGATTTTTTAAATTGGTTAATAGCTGAATTAAAGTCATGAACAGATTTTAAATATATGCCATAATTATAATAACTTTCTGAATTATAAGGGTCATGAGCCAATGCATCTATAAATGAATTTTCAGCATTCAACAAGTCACCATCTCTTGCATAGCTTATTGCCAATTCATTTAGAGTTTCAACTTTCCTTGTATTTGAATCTAATTCTAATAAAGTATTAAGGTAACTTTGTTGTAATTCAAAATCACCCTCTTGTGCTGCAATTTTTGACAACTCATATTGAACTATTACAGAAGTCTCAATTGCTGATGACTCTAGAAAAAGTTTTTTAGCAAGGACTAGATTATTTTCAGATAAAGCAATTTTTGCCAATAACTCTAATCTCTTTTCAGGCGTTAATGTTCCGTATGAATTAGTTGGTAACATTTCTAATGCTTTTTTAGCATCGGAGATGTTTCCTAAAACCATATCTGTTTGAATTTTTAATTCAATGAATGCTAAGTTATCTGGATCACCTTCAAGTAATGCATCTATGTATCTTGTGGCTTCTAAATATTTTTTTTGAAACAACAATTGTTTTGCTGTGCTTTGAAAAGTTATTGATTCAACATGGATTTGTGGAGGATCGCCAGATTCATCTAGATGTTCTAAAATTTCTACTGTGGCATTACCTGAGGATTGGATATAACCTAGACCCCTTAAAATATTAAGGGTTTTAGGTGACATTTCAGCAGTATTATTTGCAGTTATTTCAGGTTTATACTCATCCAAATATTCCTGTAAATCTGACTTCATTTGATGTGCTAATTTAGATTGTTCTGCGATGACATTAATTAATTCCCTAGGGTCATTTGATAAATTGTACAATTCTTGTTGTGGACCATGTATGTACTTGTAATCGTCTTTGATTAATCCTCTTTGTTCACCCCACCCTCTAGATAATTTTGCAGATAAGGTTTCAATGTAAATTTCATGATCTTTGGCATCTTTATCATCTTTTGGCAATATATGACCTTGTATGTCAGAATATTGCTCTAAATCTATATTTAATACTGATAGAATAGTTGGAAAAACATCAACCAAAGCAACTCTAGATTTAATGCGTTTGTTTGCATTTAATTGTTTGGGATATTTAACAATAAGTGGGACGTGTAATGTTGAATTGTAAACTAACATAGAATGAGTTTCTTCTTTGTGTTCTCCATTTCCTTCTCCATGATCCGAAGTAAATATGATTAAACTGTTATCGTATACACCTAACCTCTTTAATTGAGCTATAACATTGCCTAGACTTTCATCTGAATAGGCAATTTCACCTTGATACAAGTCATTAATAAAATGTTGATTATAGGGTGGAGGTGGCTCATGTGGATGATGGGGATCAAAGTAATGAAACCATATAAAAAATGGACTTTTGTAATGACTTTCAATCCAAGGCATAATACCATCATTTACTTGTGTTGATGTTCTTTCATCAAAAAACAAAGCTTCTTTAGGGATTGTTTTATCACCATACATGTCTTCTTGCTTTATGGTTATGTGTTCATTGAAAAAATCAAAACCTTGATTAATCCCAAATTGTGATGTTAATGGAAATGAACCAATTGCAGCAGCAGTTTTATAACCTTGATCATTAAGAATTTCAGCGATTGTGGTTTGTTGGTCTGATAATATATACAAACCATTGTCTCTAACACCATGCACAAACGGAGACTTCCCGGTCATTATGGTGCTGTGTGATGGCAATGTGATTGGTATTGAAGACATTGCAAACTCATAAACCACACCATCTTTTGCCAAATTGTCTAAGTTTGGTGTATTGGCATTTTTTTTACCATATACTCCAATATGATCTGCACGAGTGGTATCAAACGTCACTATTATAACGTTTATTGGTTTTTCTTGATGACAGGCCGTTATAAAAAAAAGTGATATTATGGAACAATATCTGACAAAAAAATAACGGGCACTATTTCTAGAGCCCGTCTGGTACTTGTATTTCATTAAATGATTTGACTTAATCGATACTAAAATTCATCAATTCAACAGGGACAGGAGGATTTCCTCTGACACCAATAGCAGCATTCATATTTGAAATAGTAGCTAACGCAGTTCCTACAATATCGTTAATTTGTACAGCATGAAAGCCTTGTGCACCAACAGTTCCTGTTGCTACATTAATGGTATCACCACCACCAACCCAAACGCCTGCCAAAAATTCTGAACCTACATATGATAATCCTGTTGCCAATGTTACATCATTAAAACCAGATGCCATAGGTTGAGTAGCAGATGTAATTAAATTTGCAGTAGTTCCAGCAATTTGATCAAACATCGAGAAAAATGCATTTGTTCCTGCAACAACTGCCATATCAGCAGTAAAACCAGTAATTGAACCAGATGTTGGCACAGCTGCTCCACTGATGGTGTTAAATCTATTTCCAACCATATTACTTGCAGCAGTACTAGGAGCTAAAGTTCCACTGTGATATGAAATAGAAAAAGGTCCACCTCGGTTTGAATTATTAACTGATGTTATGCCATGTTGTTTTTTTGTTTTATTACCATTACCTTCTGAATTATTTGCAAAGGTAATAATTCCTGAAGCAACCAATTCTTTATAAGCTTGATTGTAGGCTCTTTGCGCTACTTTATCTGAATTGTTCCAAATTTTCTGACGAAATTCTCTTCTTTCAGAAGCTCCCATATTTGTCATCGTTTCATTGTCTGCAACCACTTGTTTTTGTAGTTTTGATAATTCAGCATTTGCTGAACCAGTAATTGCTGTAATTATTGCAAGAAACAATAATTTTCTTTTATTAATTTTACTCATTTCAACCCCTTAATTTATAAATTAATTAATGTTCAAAATAAATTATATTAATTTAGGTTATATGTCAATCAGCATTTGTAAGAAACTACTGAGAAATAGCTTTTTTATTCAAAATCAATGATATTTGTAATCAAAATGATTAATAACCTAGATATACTGACCCGCTGCATGACCTGAAGACCAGGCCCATTGGAAATTGTAACCACCAAGATGAGCAGTCACATCTAAAACCTCTCCGATAAAATAGAGATTTTTGACTGTGTAGCTTTCAAATGTCTTAGATGATATTTCATCAGTATCAACTCCTCCCATTGTCACTTCTGCCGTCCGATATCCCTCGGTTCCATTTGGTGTAAATTGCCATTGGTGGAACTGCTTGAAAATTTTTTGACGGTCGCTTTTGGAGATTTCAGTTAATAGTTTTGTACTCATATCTTTGAACCACAATTGACACAACACTTGGGTGAGCTTTTTACTTAAATATGATTGCAAAACACCAATTAAGGTTTTATTCAAGTTTTGTTCTATAACAGCATCTAAGTCTATCTCAGGCAATAAATTAATTTCAATACTGTCACCTTGGCTCCAATATGATGAGATTTGTAATATTGCAGGTCCGCTTAATCCACGGTGTGTGAACAGTATGTTTTCACGAAATGACTGACCGTTACACAAGACTTCAGCATCAACTGATGTGCCAGATAACTCAACGAAGTCGGCTTTCATCTTTTCTATTAATGTAAAAGGGACCAATCCGGCTTGGGTAGGAAATACTTTTAAACCGAATTGTTTGGCTATATCATAACCAAATCCTGTGGCCCCCATTTTTGGTATGGATAAACCACCTGTTGCGATAACCAATGATTCGCATTGCCAATTGCCTTGGTTAGTCTGTAGTTTAAACCCTGAACCTGTCTTTGCTATCTTGTTAACTGTGCAAAGCGATTTTATTTCGGCTTTGACTTGGGCACATTCATCCAATAACATATTAAGAATGTCTTTGGATTTATTGTCACAAAATAACTGGCCTAATTTTTTCTCATGGTAGTCAATGTTATGCTTCTCAACCATATCAATAAAATCCCATTGAGTGTAACGGCTTAATGCGGATTTAAAAAAATGGGGATTGTGACAGATATAATTTTCGTGTTGTATATCAAGATTGGTGAAATTACACCGCCCACCTCCTGACATAAGAATTTTTTTACCGACTTTATTGGCGTGATCCAAAACCAACACTTTGCGCCCCCGATTTCCAGCACTAATAGCTGCCATCAAACCTGCAGCACCGGCACCAATTATTATTATGTCGGTGTTTTTAAAAGTCACTTTATTACTTTTTCAACTTATGATTGTCTTTATATAAATTCTATTTGATCTATGTTCTTGATTCGCACATGTGTTTGATAGTAAAACTTTTCTGTTTTAACTCCTTGAGAATAAAAATTAATTTTCATTCTCTTCGCCACTCCAGTGACTCGAATGTTTTTATCCATAAATATACTTTCCAAACTGGCGTTATATTTATCGGTTAACCCCATTCTAATATCAATTGGAATATCGATAGTTATATTCCTTTGATCTCGGTAATCTAGTTCAGAATTTAAATAGGACATTTTTCCTAGATTTTCCTCTTTAACTGCTTGAATTTTCAATTTAAAAACTCCTGAAACTGTAGAATTAGACTCAGCTGCTTCTGCTGTCATAAAAATAGCTTGTTCAGGTGTAATATCCTTGTTTTTGTAAAGATAATATCCAGAAAAACCTAAAATCATTATGAGTGCAATTATTATTTTGGTTATAGAATTTTTAATCATTTCTAATCCTGTTTAATTTCTTTGATTGGCGACTTTTTCTTTCACGGCTTCTAATGCTTTATTGGTTCTTTGAATACTTTTATCTTGACCCAACACTTTCATGATTTCATCATTGGCAGGACCTGATGATTGGCCAGTTAAAGCCACTCTTAACGGTTGACCGACTTTTCCGAAGCCGACTTCAAGTTCAGATACCGTGTCTTCAATCATACCATGTAAGTCAGCATTGTCCCAATTTGTAATATCCGTCATTTTCTTAATCAAAGTTTCCAATGGAACGATGGCAGATTGCTTAAATACTTTTTTAACTGATGTTGCAGCATATTCATTGATATCATCAAATAAGAATAATGCAGAATCTGCCATATCATTAATGGTAATGGCTCTTTCTTTAAACATATTAACCACTTTTATTAAGTCAATATTCTCAGGCACTGATACTTGTAAGACTCCTAATCTGGCACTTAACAATTCTGACAATCTTTGTGAATCTGCTTGTTGAATGTACTGTTGATTAATCCAATTGAGTTTAGATGTGTTGAATGCTGAAGGCGCTTTATTCACTTGTTTCAAATCAAATAATGCAATCATTTCGTCTTTTGTAAATAGTTCTTTGTCTTCATGTGACCAACCCAAACGCACCAAATAGTTCAATACGGCTTCTGGTAAATATCCGTTATCTGCATATTCCATAACACTCACTGCCCCATGTCTTTTGGAAAGACGGGCACCATCATCGCCCAATATCATCGGCAAATGTGCGAACTTTGGTAATTCAGCCCCCAAAGCTTTATAAATATTAATCTGTCTTGGAGTGTTATTGATGTGATCATCTCCACGAATAACATGTGAAATTTTCATGTCTACATCATCAATCACCACTGTAAAATTATATGTTGGCGTTCCATCAGGCCTAGCAATAATTAAATCATCCATTTCTTTGTTTGCAGTGGTAATGACGCCTCTAACATAATCATCAAATGTCACTTCACCTTCTTGTGGATTTCTGAATCTAACCACTGCGTCATCACTGTCTTCAAGCCCAAGATCACGGCATTTACCATCATAACGGGGTTTGCCACCGGCTTTCATTTGTGCTTCACGCATCTCATCTAAACGTTCTTTGCTGCACGTACAGTAATAGGCTTTATCTTGATCCAGTAATTGCTGCACTTTTTGTTTGTATTGTGGAAATCTTTTGGTTTGAAAATAAACGTCACCATCATTTTCCATTCCTAACCATTTCATGCCTTCAAAAATGGCTTGAACAGATTCATCTGTAGATCTTTCTCTGTCTGTGTCTTCAACCCTTAAAATAAATTGACCGTTGTTTGCACGGGCAAATAAATAGGAGAAAAGGGCTGTTCTTGCGCCACCTACATGTAGGTAACCAGTTGGGCTTGGGGCAAATCGTGTAATTACTGACATAATATTATTTGATGTATTTTTAATTTTGCGAATCATATCAAATCATGTTATAAAATACTTCCTATTTAGAATTAATAATGAATGATGCGTTTAATTATACTGTTATTTATAGCAATACCACTTGTTCTCACTGCAAATGATAATACTAAGCACGTTTATATTGTGAGTTTTCAAGCAGAACCTATGACTAAAATAATGGCTGTTTCTGCTAATGAAACAAATCAACAATCACACTTACAAAAAATCAACAATCAACAAAAGTATGCCATAAATAGATTGGCACAAAAATATAACACTGTTTACTCACCTTTATTTAAATACAACCAAGCCATTAATGGCATGAGCCTAGAATTATATGAACATGAGGCACAATATTTGTCGAACCTTGATAATGTATTAAGAGTAACAAAACAAGAAATTTTACATACAACATCAGATGCTTCTGCCAGCATGGTGAATGCTTATGGTGTATGGAGTGGTGCTGGCATCAGCCCTTTAGCTGCCAACAAAGGTGAAGACGTATTGGTAGGTATATTTGATACAGGTATAAATTTTGGACATGAGTCATTTTCAGATAATCCAGAAGACAGTTATGATTTTGCCAGTCACAATCCTTTCGGGCAAGATACCTATATTGGATGGTGTAACCCAGTCAACCCCAATTATGATGTCAGCTATGTTTGCAATAATAAAATTATTGGTGCTTGGGATTTTGTTGATGCCATAAGTGATGAGGATGATGGCCCCATAGATGGAAATTATCATGGTAGCCATATTGCAGGTATTATTAGTGGTAATAATATCACTGCCCCTCCAGGTGGTTTTGTAACCAGTGTGACTGATGAAATACTCAATGCACCTTTTATTTCAGGCATTGCTCCACATTCGCATGTCATCATATATGATGTCTGTGCTGACTCCATTGGCTGCCCTTCTTCTGCTGTACTTGCTGCCATTGACCAAGCCATTTTAGATGGTGTTGATATCATTAATATTTCATTAAGTGGAGGATTGAATCCTTGGAATGAAAATTCTGTCTCAATGGCTTTATTAAATGCCCACAATGCTGGAATTATCTCATCAGCATCCGCTGGTAATGCCACATCTCAACAACCAATTTCAGTTGGTAATGTTAATCATTTGGCTCCATGGATTATGACTGTAGCCAATTCATTTCATGGCCGAACCCAATCAAATGATGTTTCTGTGACTTCACTGATGCCAGTTCCAGAATTTTTAGTTGATATGTATTCAGTTATTTCAGATAGCATGGTGGCTTTTGTTAACGATATAGAATCTCACATCATTTATTCCAAAGACATTGATAGCAATAATGAAACAGGATGCTTGGCATGGGATCCGCTTGATTTTAATGGCGCTGTTGCTTTAATCAAATCATCAGAATGCAGTTATGAATTGAAAATTCAAAATGCTGAAGATGCTGGTGCCATCGCGGTGATAGTTTTTAATGCGGATTCCGACATTCCGGTATTAATGAGCGACATCAATTCACCCTCAATCCCTGCCACCATGATTGGACTAACCGATGCCAACAATCTCATCAATTACATACAAACACAATTCCCTGATAACACAATGGTTGAAATTATTTCAGAAACCAAGCATAAATTAGTCAATGCGTTGGGTATGGTTCTTTATCACAGTTCACTGCGTGGACCAAACAATGATTTTAATATAACCAAGCCAGATATTGCAGCTCCTGGAACAGCCATATTTTCTGCCATTGCTGATTTAGGATTTCCCGCTCCTCAATATTTTGTTATCACAGGTACCTCACAATCTACTGCTGTTGTTTCGGGAGCATTAGCACTATTAAAAAGCTTGCGCCCAAATTGGAGTCCATCAGAACTAAAATCAGCATTAATGATAAGTGCCAATGATGGCCTTTTATTTGAAGATGGTGGGATGACAACTACTGATGATATAGGTGCAGGAATGTTAGATGTAACCCAAGCTGCCAATACAGTATTGGTTATGGATGAAATTTTTATTAATTATGAAGCGGCTAATCCTGAAATTGGAGGAAATCCAAAAGATTTAAACATAGCAAGCTTACGTGATAACCACTGTATTAATGGATGCAGTTGGTCAAGAACCTTTGTAAACAAAGACACCATTTCTCACAGTTGGACAATCAGTTTTGTACAAGATGAAGCATCTATAGTGTCAGCTTCCCAGAACACAATAACACTAGCAGCTGAGGAAAGCATTACATTAACTTTTGATTTCATCCCAATTTCAGGAGATGTTGATCAACTCAGATATGCAAAGATAATTTTAACTGATGATGATCAAATCATGCCAACATCACAGCTAACTATAGCGGTATATCTTGATGATTTGATTTTTAATAATGGATTTGAATGATTTTGTTAATCTTTCAGGTTAAAATCCAACTTCTTTACTAACCTCCTTGAGCTAATGAGTAATTCTAAAAACACTGGTGGCCTAACCTATAAAGATGCAGGCGTTGATATTGATGCCGGCAATGATCTTATTGAAAAAATAAAACCCGCTGTAAAATCTACCAACCGCAAAGGTGTGATGGGCAGTATTGGTGGATTTGGTGGACTGTTTGATTTGTCACAACTAAATTACAACAACCCATTATTGGTATCAGGAACAGATGGCGTAGGTACAAAATTAAAATTAGCCAACATGATGAATGATCATTCGACTATTGGCATAGATTTGGTGGCCATGTGTGTTAATGACATCATCGTTTTAGGCGCTGAACCGTTATTTTTTCTAGATTATTATGCTTGTGGTCAATTACAACCAGATGACGCAGCAGCTGTCATTGGTGGTATTGCCAATGGCTGTAAGCAAGCCAATTGTGCATTGATAGGTGGTGAAACCGCAGAAATGCCAGGAATGTACACCAAAGGTGATTATGATTTAGCTGGTTTTGTTGTAGGGGCTGTAGAAAAAGATGCAGTAATCAATGGCGAAAACATTCAGAAAAAAAATGTAATTATAGGTATTTCTTCTTCAGGTCCGCATTCAAATGGCTATTCTCTTATTCGAAAAATATTGGAAGTGAATAAAACTGATTTAAATGAAAAGTTGGGTGATAAAAGTATTGGTAAACACTTATTAGAGCCAACACAAATTTATGTAAAACAATTATTAGAGTTGGTTGATTCAGCCATCGAAGTCAATGGTATAGCACACATCACTGGCGGTGGATTGACGGAAAACATTTCAAGAGTTATTCCAGATGAGTTGGCTATTAATATTGATTTATCCAGTTGGGATCGCCCTGAAATCTTCAACTGGCTACAAGAAAAAGGCAATTTATCTGATGCTGAAATGCTACGTACCTTCAATTGTGGTATTGGCATGGTTGTCATTATCAACAAAGATGATAAAGTTGAATGCGAAGAGCTGATTAAAAGCACAGGCTTAAAATGTTGGAAAATTGGCACTGTTAGAAAATCAAAAAAACATAAAAATGATGTGGAATTTATTTAATTCCCATGGCCTCAGTATTTAATATTGCTGTATGTATATCAGGAACAGGAAGCAATCTGGCATCAATCATTGAAAAGCAAGAACAATATGGCTATGAAGTCAAGCTGGTTATAAGCAACAAAAAAGATGCATCAGGTTTACAATATGCCCTACAAAACAACATTCCTGTTTATTCCTTCAATTGGGATAAAAGTGATGATAAAATTCAACATTTACAAGACGTAATAAATCAACACAGTTGTCAACTCATCGTTCTTGCTGGCTTTATGAAAATCCTGCCAGAACCTTTTATTAATGCTTTTAATAATCGAATCATTAACATTCATCCATCATTATTGCCCAAATATCCAGGTCTAAACACGCACCAACGTGTCATTGACAACAAAGATAAAATACACGGTGCTACTGTCCATTTTGTCAATGCCCAATTAGATGCTGGAAAAACCATCAGTCAATCCATAATAAATGTCGAAAATATTACAGATGCCAAACTATTGGCCGAAAAATTGTTGTTCAGAGAACATTCACTTTTGCCCCGTACAATAGCACTGTTGGCTCACAATCGTGTAGAATGGCACGGAAAAGATTTATTTTTTGAGCAAAAACTCTTAACACAACCGATAATTTTTGATGATTAAAGAAACACTACTATTATTATTTTTGGCTTTTAATGCCATTGCTTTAGAACCGTTTAAAGCAGAATACACTGTATTTAAAGATGGGAAAAAGATTGGCACAAGTAGTATAGAATTAAGCTACCTTGCTCCCTTTTATACCATTACTGATAAAACCAGTGGAACACATGGCATGGCTTCCTTTTTGGGCTTTAAACGCTCAGAAGTTTCAATGTTTACAGAAAATGAAGGAGACTATTCCCCTGAATCTTATCAAATGAATCAAAAAGTAGCCTTTAACAAACGCCAATCAGAATACCAAATCGATCAAGACAAGCATCAAGCCATAGGTAACCACAAAGGCAAAAAATGGCAATTACCAGTACCTGAAAATTATTCCACTCCAAATTTGGTTTCACTCAATTTAGCCAGAGACATTTGTGCAGGTAAAACTAATAATTTAAAATACCAAGTTTTGAAAGATGGTAAAATAAAAGATTATTCATTTACAATAGTCTCACAAAAAGATGGCATTATAGAGGTGGATAAACACCACAGCAAACCTGAACGTGTGACTAAAACATGGTTAGACACACGACAAAACTGCATACCCGTTAAAACTTACCATGTGGAAGAAGACGAAGACCCGTTAGAATCTAAGCTAATTAAAGTTACAAAACTTTAAAAAACTCTGTCAAAATGTTTAAAATCAATGTAAATTATTACTTTGACATCCATTCACACTTATGAGCTCATTTTATTGGTACGACCTAGAAACCTTTGGTATAAGCCCTAAATTTGATCGAATTGCCCAATTTGCAGGCATACGAACTGACCTTAATCTCAATCCAATTTCAGAACCAGATATGTTTTATTGTCAACCCAGTGGTGATATTTTAGTTGATCCTGAAGCCTGCTTGATAACCGGCATTACTCCTCAAGAATGCCAACAAAAAGGCATGCTAGAGAAAGATTTTATGTCAAAAATCAATGATATTTTTAGCGAACCTCATACCTGTGTAATTGGTTATAATTCCATCAGGTTTGATGATGAATTTATTCGTTATGGCAACTACCGCAACCTATTAGATCCTTATATACGTGAATGGGCAAATGGAAATAGTCGATGGGACTTGATTGATTTAGTACGCGCCTGTTATGCTTTGAGGCCTGAAGGAATCCAATGGCCAATGCACGAAGAAGGTAAACCAAGTTTCAAGTTGACAGACTTAACTGAAGCAAATAACATGAAGCACACAGCTGCCCATGATGCCTTAAGTGATGTTGAAGCCACAATTCAAGTAGCCAAATTAATCAAACAAAAACAACCAAAATTATTCGAATACTGTTTAAGTCTACGCAAGAAAAACACAGTAAAAAGCTTGCTCAATTGGCAGTTACTAAAACCCATTGTGCACGTTTCCAACAAAATTCCAGCTCAACGCGGTTGTCTTGCAATTATGCTGCCTTTAGCGATTCACCCCACTAATCCAAATGGGGTTATCTGTTATGACTTAGCACATAATCCAGATGATTTATTTGCGCTTGATGTTGAAGACATACGAGACAGAATCTTTACTCCTCAAAGTGAACTGCCAGAGGATTGTGAACGCATAGCGTTAAAAACCATACACATCAACAAGTCTCCTATAGTTGCACCTTTAGGTGTTTTGAAAGATGTAGATTTGGAAAGAATTGGTATGGATTATGCCACCAATAAAGCCAATTTAGAAAAATTTAAATCTCAAGCCAGTTTAATACAAAAAGTTCAAGAAGTGTTTCATCAGGAATTTGATAACAGTGATGACGATGTAGATGGTTTATTGTACTCAGGCTTTTTCTCTCCTCAAGACAAACAAAATTTTAATCACATACTTGCAATGAAAGCCAAGCAAGTCTTCAAGTCAGACTTGCAATACAAAGATCCACGTGCTGAAGAATTGGTATTCAGGTATATGGCAAGAAATCACCCCGAAGTATTATCGTCAAAACAAGCTGAAAGATGGATCGAAAATTGTGCAAAGAGAATTGCCATTAGATTTGGAGAAAACGCGCAATTATGGTTCGAAAAACTCAATTTGTTGCGATTAAATACAGAATCCAAACAACATTTAGCAATATTAGATGCCGTTGAAAAAGACACCATTGAGAAGCTTTCAAAACTAAATTGATGAAATGTAATCGTAGAAGAATTATAAGCTTTATGTTAATTTATCACGCAATATAAATATGGAATTAAATATGAAAACGATTCTCCTTTTGACCTTTGTTAGTTTTAATGCTATTTCGCATCCATTTACACCATGCGATGCTGAGACAGGTATGGCTGACATTTATGCATGCAATAATATAGATCTTATGCGTCGTGTACATTTCGAACACATGGGAGGAACAGTTAATTCATCAGGATCTGATATATGGGGTTGGACAGATCCCGAAACCAGTAAAGAGTATGCTTTGATGACTATTGATACAGGCACATCATTTATTGACATCAGTGATCCTAAAGAACCCATTTATCTGGGAATATTGCCTACTGCCACTTTTAGTAGCTCTTGGAGAGATGTAAAGACTTATAAAAATCATGCCTATATAGTTTCTGAAGCATCAGGCCATGGAATGCAAGTCTTTGATCTAAACCAATTGCGGGATATTTCCAATCCACCCATATCTTTTATTAGCAACAGTAGATATTCTGGATTTGGCAGTGCACACAATATTGTTATCAATGAAGAATCAGGATTTGCCTATGCTGTAGGCACTCAAACCTGTAATCAAGGATTACACATAATAAATCTTCAAATCCCTAGCAACCCGACTAATGCGGGCTGTTTCAATAGCGATGGTTATACCCATGATGCACAATGTGTCATGTATAATGGACCAGACAACAATTACACAGGCAAAGAAATTTGTTTCAATGCCAACGAAGACACCATTACTATTGTGGATGTAACTAACAAAACATCACCAACCATGATTTCAAGAACAGGATATTCTCAATCTCAATATACCCATCAAGGTTGGTTAACTGAGAACCAAAGATACTTTTTAATGAATGATGAAAAGGATGAACAGAGACTAGGTCATAAAACCAAAACGTTTATTTGGGATATGCTTGATTTAACATCACCAACAATAATTGGCTTCTATTATGGTGCCAAAAATTCTATTGACCACAATATATACATAAAGGGCAATCTAGCCTATTTAAGCAATTATACCAGTGGATTAAGTATTGTAGATATCGCAGAGATAGGCAGTGCTAACATACATGAAGTTGCTAGTTTTGACACTTTCCCAAACAATGACGGTGCTAATTTCAATGGTTCTTGGAGTAATTATCCTTTTTTTGAAAGTGGCAATATTATCGTTAGTGATATAAATTCTGGCTTATTTATTTTGCGCCCAAAAATATGCCCATCAACTGCAACAGGTGAAAACATTGCAGCAAATCCTGTAGATGACAACAGCATTAAAATCGATTGGCAATTGGACTTATCAGACACTGAAAATTATAGTGTATTCCGCTCTGAAGGCGGGTGTCAAGTGGATAGCTTTATAAAAATAGCCGATAATATCACCACTAATGAATACATAGATAATTCAGTTACAGGCTTGGTGCCAGTTGGATATAAAATCAGTAAATCAGATAGCAACAATGTCTGTGTATCTGACACTTCGGCATGTGTTGAAACACAAACCACTGGTCTCTGTACTGCTGCCCCAGCATTTTCTGGAGTAACATCTGTCTCAAGCAGCAACTCAGCAACTTGCGGAATGGATATCAAATGGAATGCTGCAACTTCATATCTGTCTCTTATACACATCTCCGAGCCCACGAGACAGG
>OJDV01000403.1_pt1 | contig 15483 bp, 12 predicted proteins | sample 1592911 | NCBI WGS metagenome assembly OJDV01 (sample SAMN05416860, study PRJEB24817) | seawater metagenome | isolation source: Sea water | place: Canada:Atlantic | collected 2013-11 | reverse complement strand
GAGATTTCTGCCTGTCTCGTGGGCTCGGAGATGTGTATAAGAGACAGGTAGAAGAATGATCGATATTTCAAAAATTGAATATTGTGTTCTTGATGAGGCTGATGAAATGTTGAACATGGGATTCTATGAAGACATTACAGAAATACTTTCCTATTCTCCAGATGATAAAAGCACTTGGTTATTTAGTGCAACAATGCCAAGAGAAGTTTCTAACATTGCTAAAAAATTCATGCATGAGCCAGTTGAAATTACAGTAGGTGGTAAAAACATGGGTGCAGAAAATGTTTCTCACGAATACTATTTAGTAAACGCTAGAGATCGTTATCAAGCTTTAAAAAGATTGGCTGATGCAAATCCATCAATATTTTCAGTGATTTTTTGTCGTACCAAAAGAGACACACAAAAAGTAGCAGAATTATTAATTGAAGATGGGTATAGTGCTGCAGCATTACACGGAGACTTAAGTCAGAACCAACGTGATTTGGTGATGAAGTCTTTCCGTAACAGACAAATACAAATGTTAGTGGCAACCGATGTTGCTGCACGTGGTATCGATGTAGACGATATAACACACGTAATAAATTATCAGTTGTCAGATGAAATAGAAACTTATACGCACCGTAGTGGACGTACAGGTAGAGCTGGTAAAACTGGAATTTCTATGGTGATTGCTTCTAAAAGTGAGAGCCGTAAGATTCATGCTATAGAGAAAATTATTCAAAAGAAATTTATTTTAAAAGAAGTTCCTTCTGGAATGGAAATTTGTGAAGTTCAATTGTTTCATTTAGCAAATAAAATAAAACAGACAGAAATCAATCATGATATTGATACGTATCTTCCTAATATCAATGAAGTATTGGAAGAGTTTTCAAAAGAAGAATTAATTAAAAAAGTGTTTTCTGTAGAGTTTACTAGATTCTATAACTATTATAAAAAAGCGAAAGATCTTAATGTTTCTCAAGGTGATATTTCGGAAGGGTCAAAAGATACCGTTCGTTATTTTATCAATATTGGAGGAAAAGATGATTTTGATTGGATGAGTTTAAAGGATTTCTTAAAAGAAATGTTGGGTCTTGATCAAGATGATTTATATAAAGTAGATGTAAAGGAAAGTTTTTCATTTTTTAATACTGATACCAAGCATCAAGAACTGGTAATGGATTTCTTTAAAGATTTTGAGCTTGAAGGAAGAAGAGTTTCGGTTGAGATCTCTAAAGATACTGGCAGAGGAGGAAGACGTGGAGGAAGAGACCGTGGTGGGAACCGTGGCGGTGGTGGAAGCCGTGGTGGATTTAAAAGTCGTGGTGGAGACCGAAGAGACGATCGTAGAGGAGATAGAAAAGATGACCGTAGAGGTGGAGGAAGAAGCGATAGTAAAAGAAGCGATCGTGGAAGAAGTGATAGCGGAAGAAGTGATAGCGGAAGAAGTGAAGGAAGGAGTGAAGGAAGGAGTGATCGTGGAAGAAGTGAAGGAGGAAATAGAGATGGCGGAAACTCTGGATTTAAAGGTAGAAGCAGAAGAGGTAGTGACCGTCCTAATAGCTCAGGAACAGGTGGAAGAAGACGTAATAGAGATTAAATCTTAAATTTTTGTTATTATAAAAACTTTGGTTTAAAATTTGAGTCTATTAAGTTATATTTACGACTTCTATGAAAAAATATTTTGCACTTCTATTGTTTTTTGTAACTGCCCTAGGATGGTCACAGGATGAAAACAATGCTAAAAAGAAAGATTCTACCATAATAGCTTCCATTATAAATGGTAAGGTGTTGAATGCTTCAAATAATGTTGCTTTAGAAAATGTTCACGTGGTGAACTTAAATTCTGTAAAGGGAACTTTAACTAATGAAGATGGATCTTTTATAATGAAAGCTGAGGTTAATGATACCTTGTATTTCTCCTATTTGGGTTTTAAGTCGATTCGTGTTAGGGTTACCAATGACTGGTTAAAATTTGGTGAGATTAAAATTAAAATGACCGAATTGAGTATTGCTTTAGAAGAAGTAGTAGTGAAACCAGTACAGCTTACAGGATACATAGAGGTAGATGCTAAATTAATTCCGATTTATGATGATCATCGTTATAGAATTGCAGGAGTAGGTGGAGGGTATGAAGGCGGTCAAGGGCAACCTGGATCGGTCACCAAAGTATTGAGTTCTATATTTAATCCTGCAGATTTTCTCTATAATGTGTTTGGGAAACGACCCAAACAGATGAGTAAAATGCGTAAAATGAAGGATGATGATGAGATTAGAAACTTACTTCAGTCTAAATTCGATAGAGAAACATTAATGGCTGTATTGCAATTGGAAAGAGTAGATATTGATGAAATATTGAACAATTGTAGTTATTCAGAAAGTTTTATAAAGACTGCAAATGACCTTCAAATATTAGATGCAATAAGCGAATGCTACGAGGAGTATAGAATATTAAATAGAGGAAGGGAGTAGTTAAATGCTTCAATTTTTAGTTCATTATACCTTACACTTTTTATTCCCTGGTCTTATTGCTTGGGTATTTTTCAGAGACCATTGGAAAAAAGCTTGGCTAATAATGATTGCAACTATGCTGGTTGACTTAGATCATTTATTAGCTTCACCCATATATGCTCCAAATCGTTGTAGTATTCATTTTCATATTCTACATTCCTATTATGCAATGGGGGTTTACCTGATTTTATTTTATTTTAAGAAATTCCGACTTATATCTATTGGATTACTTTTTCATATGTTAACAGATTATATTGATTGTTTGTTTATGAAGTAGTATTTTTAGTGCAATCTTAAAGAGTTATTTTATGGAAAATATAGTTTCTCAACAACGTGCCTTTTTTTATACTCATAAAACCAAGGATATTAAGTTTCGTTTAAAACAACTTAATAAGTTAGAGAATGTATTAAAAACAAATGAAAGTCTTTTAAATAAGGCTATTTACAAGGATTTTAAAAAATCTGAATTTGACACTTATGTTACGGAGTTGGCATTATTATATCAAGATATAAAGGAGGCTAAAAAGGATATTTATAAGTGGTCGAAAACCAAACGGGTAGGAACCAATTTTCTTAATTTTCCTGCCAAAAGTTATATCATTCCAGAGCCTTTAGGGGTTTGTTTGGTGATTGGAGCTTGGAATTATCCCTATCAACTAACATTAGCTCCTGTCGTTGCAGCCATGGCTGCAGGAAACACTGCGATAATTAAGCCCAGTGAGATGGCGCCAAACACCAGTGCGTTGATGGCACAATTAATCAATGATAATTTTGATCCCAATTATTTAAAAGTAATTGAAGGAGGTGTTCCTGAAACAACAGAATTATTAAAAAATAAATTTGATAAAATATTCTTTACGGGTAGTCCGCAAGTAGGAAAAATTATATATCAAGCAGCTGCTAAAAATTTAACCCCAGTTACTTTAGAATTAGGAGGTAAGAGTCCAGCAATTATTGCCGAAGATTGCAATTTAAAAATGGCAGTCAAACGTATGGTTTGGGCAAAATTTTTAAATGCGGGACAAACTTGTATTGCTCCAGATTATGTTTTAGTTCACAAATCTGTAGAAAAAGAACTGTTGGAATTGCTGAAACTTGAAATTGAAAAAGAACAGTTTACAATTGAAAATGAAAACTATACTCAGATCATTAACGAACGTAATTTAAACCGACTTTCAGAATTAATACCTTCTGATAAAGTTTTTGTTGGGGGCGGAATAAACACTTTAGATAGAGTAATAGAACCTACTGTATTACATAACATTAATCACGATGACAATGTAATGAAAGAAGAAATATTCGGTCCAATTCTTCCTGTGATTTCTTATGACGCTATAGAAGAGGTAATTAGCAATATAAACAATCATGAAAAGCCATTGGCTTGCTATATTTTCACTAAAAATAAAAAAGTAAAAGATGCTATTTTAAGTAAAATATCATTTGGAGGAGGAGCTGTGAATGATGCTGTTATGCATATAGCAAATTCAAGATTACCATTTGGTGGTGTTGGTAATAGTGGAATAGGGTCCTATCATGGAGAAGCTGGTTTTAAATCTTTTAGTCATTATAAAAGTATTTTAGATAAATCTAACTTCATGGAATTATCGTTAAAATATTATCCACATTCAAAGAGTAAGCTTAGTTGGATCCAACGATTTATGAAGTTTTAGAGAAGGATGCTTTTTTAATTTCTATGGTTTAATTTAAAATTTACCGTATTTTCGTTTGCGTATATATCACTATATAGATGGCAACAAGAAAGTATCAAGCTCAAAAATTTGAAAATCAATCCTCTACAAAGGCAATAGATGCCCTTACGGTAGAAGAAGCATTGCAAATTAATATCAATAAAAGTCCTTTTACGGTTTCTATGAGAACCCCTGGGGACGATATTAGTTTGGTTCGTGGTATGTTGCACTCTGAAGGGATTATTAAAAACTCCAATTTTATTCCAGATCTAATTCTTAAAAAAGAAAATGAAGAAGGCATTGTAACGGTTGTAGATCTAACCATTCCTGAAAATGAATTAGGTGAAGGATATTCAAACAGCAGATCATTATTGTCGGTTTCTTCTTGTGGAATTTGTGGTAGAACTGAATTAGGAGAATTATCTTTCCTTGGAAAAACGATTGATGATGACAAGAAAATTGATATCGCTATTTTAAATAGTTTGTTTGAAAAAATGAACGATTTGCAACATAGTTTCCATCAATCCGGAGGGACGCATGCAGCAGCAGCCTTTAGTTTAGATGGTACGTTGTTATATGCTATGGAGGATATTGGGAGACACAATGCTGTTGATAAAGTAATTGGAGAATTAATACTTTCAAAAAAGCTTAAAAACGCTTCGGTATTAACTGTTAGTGGTCGGGTTTCTTACGAAATTGTAATAAAATGTTTTAAAGCAGGAATCCCTTTTTTAGCAGCAGTATCAGCACCATCATCATTGGCAGTAGATTATGCTAAGGAATTAGGGATAACCTTATTTGCTTTCTGCAGAGATAGCAGAGCAACTTGTTATTCCAATCCACACAGAACCAAAGTAATTAAATCAAGAATCAAAGCAAGTTAAAAATATATGTCTAAAAATTTAAGAGCATTATCAAGTAAAAAAGGTATTGAAAACAATCTTTTCAATAAAATGGGCGAACTTTCTATAGAGACAGGGACTTTGTCTAATGAAGAATTAGAGAAACTTGCAAATGAGTTTTTAATTGGAAACGCTAATGCCTTTGGTGTCTCTACATTTTACGATTTTTTAAAACCAGAAAACAAAGGTAAAAAAGCCTATGTATGTAATGGTTCTGCCTGTTTGTGTGCAGGTTCACAAGAACAAGTGCAAATAGAATTAGAGAAACATTTAGATTCTTCAGAAATAGGACATATGACTTGTTTGGGAAGATGCCATGAAAATGGTGCCTTTCAATATAAAGGGAAGAATTATTCAAAAAAATCATCCATAGAAATATCTCAAATCATTAAGTATGAGATGATGGATCACAATGATAGTTATAGTGTTGTTTCACATAGTGTAGATGCATTAACACGGGACTTTGAAGGCTTTGATTTTTTAGAGGAATTAATTCAAAAAACATTAAATAAGACTTCAAGCGAATGTCTTCAAGAAATTCAGGATTCTCAAATAAGGGGACGAGGAGGAGCAGGATTTCCGATGGGAATCAAGCTAAAAAGTGCAAAAGATACTCCAGCAGACATTAGATACATTGTTTGTAATGCTGATGAAGGAGATCCTGGTGCTTATTCTGATAGGTACTTAATGGAAAAGCAGCCACTTATGGTCTTGTATGGAATGATTGCTGCAGGATATGCGATGGACTCCAACTGGGGTATTCTATACATTCGTGCAGAGTATCCAGATTCTGCTGTAATTATTCAGGATGCAATTGATAAACTAAAAGAATTGGGTTTATCTGGGGAAAATATATTGGGAAGTGGTTTCGATTTTCATTTTAAAATAATACAAGCTCAAGGATCTTATATCTGTGGTGAAGAAACTGCGTTGCTCTCTTCTATTGAGGGGCAAAGACCCGAAGTAAGAATTCGCCCTCCGTATCCTACTCAAAGTGGATTGTTTGGGAAACCAACCGCAGTAAATAATGTAGAAACCATTGCTGCATTATATTACATTTTTAAGACTTCGGGAAAAGAATATGCAAAGCTAGGTACTGAAAAGTCTAAAGGAACAAAGCTAATTTCATTAGACGGTTATTTTCATAAGCCAGGGATTTATGAAATAGAAATGGGAACCTCATTAGGAACCGTAATTAATGAATTGGGTGGAGGGTTTAACGCACCCGTTAAGGCTTTTCATACAGGAGGTCCTTTAGGTGGAATTGTTCCTGTTCATAAAATAAACGATTTAAGTGTTGATTTTGAATCCTTTTCAGAAGCTGGATTTTTGTTAGGACATGCAACTCTTGTATGCATTCCAGAGGAGTTTCCAATGATCGAATATTTAGAACACTTATTTGAGTTTACTGCTTTTGAAAGTTGTGGAAAATGTTTTCCATGTAGATTGGGAGCTAAGCGAGGGCAAGAATTATTGACGAAAGCAAGAACTGAAAAAGAATATCAAATAGATAAAGAATTATTTGACGATTTATTAGAAACTTTAGAGCAGGGGTCCTTATGTGCATTAGGTGGAGGTTTACCGCTTCCTGTTAAAAATGCATTGATGTATTTTGAAGATGAGCTAAAGGAATATTTTAAGAATTCGTAATTAATAAATTAAGATCAAAAAAATATGAAAGTTGCATATATAGATAATCAACCTTTTGAAATTAAAAACGGGGAAACCATATTAACGTTTATGAAACGTCATATGGGAGAAAAACCGGTTCCTACTTTATGTGATGCTCCCAACTTAGACCCCTTTGGGTCGTGTAGAGTTTGTAGTGTGGATGTCGCATTGGAAGAGGACGGGAAGACAAAAGCAATGGCTTCTTGTCATTCTCCTATTTCTGAAGGGATGTATATATTGCCCAACTCTCCTAACATTCAAAAACTTAGAAGAAATATTGTAGAATTGGTAATTACCGATCATCCTCTTTTGTGTTTAACATGTGAAGTGAGTGGTAATTGTGAACTACAAGATGTTGCAGCAATCGTAGGATTGCGTGATGTGAGATATCCAGAAGGAGCAAACCATATCGATACTCCAAAAGATTTGTCTCATCCTTATATGACTTCAGATTTATCAAAATGCATCAATTGTTATAGATGTATTCGTGCTTGTGATGAGGTGCAAGGTGAGTTTGTATTGAGTATGGCGGGTAGAGGTTTTGATTCTCATATTGTAAAAGGATTTGATCAATCTTTTATGGATTCAGATTGTGTGAGTTGTGGAGCCTGTTCTCAAGCCTGTCCAACTTCTGCGATTTCAGATATTTTCCAATCCAAGGCGGTAACAGCCACCGAGACCACAAGAACAATTTGTACCTATTGTGGAGTAGGGTGTAACTTAGAAGTTTCTACAAACAATGGCGATATAATGAGTATAACAGCTCCTTATGATGCTGAGGTAAATGAAGGTCATACCTGTTTAAAAGGACGTTATGCTTTTAAATTTTACGATCATCCAGATCGATTGGATTCTCCAATGATTAAAAGAAACGGTGAATTTGAAAAAGTTACTTGGGAGGAAGCTTACGATTATATTTCAACTAAATTAACTTCATTTAAAACAGAGTTTGGACCGGATTCAATAGCGGGAATATCCTCTGCTCGTTGTACCAATGAAGAAAATTATTTGATGCAAAAATTTATTAGAGCTGTAATAGGAACTAATAATATTGATGGTTGTGCAAGAGTTTGTCATTCACCAACGGCATTGGGGATGCAAACAACATTTGGTACGGGTGCAGCCACTAATTCAATAGACGATTTAAAAGATACCAATTGTATTTTAGTAATTGGTGCCAATCCAACGGATGCGCATCCAGTTACAGGAGCAAAGATGAAACAATTTGCGATGAAGCAAGATCATGTAACTATTGTTATTGATCCTCGTCGTACTGAAATTGCAAAATATGCAGATTTCCATTTGGCATTGCGTCCGGGTACTAATGTTGCCGTTTTAAATATGATGTTTTATTATATAATTACGGAAGGATTAACAGATTCCGATTTTATAAAAAATAGAACGGAAGGTTATGAAGATTTTGAAAAAGAAATATTAAACATCAATATTGATGATTTAGAAAAAATATCTGGAGTAGATAGAAATTTGGTGAGAGAAGCAGCTATGGCTTATGCATCCGCACCAAACGCAATGTCATTCCACGGTTTAGGAGTTACAGAGCATTCTCAAGGGACTTTTACAGTAGTTCAAATAGCAGATTTAGCATTAATTACCGGAAATATTGGTAGAAGAGGTGTGGGAGTTAATCCATTAAGAGGACAAAATAATGTTCAAGGATCAGCAGATATGGGAGTTCAGCCACATCAAGGAGCTGGATATTTAGATATTACAAAAGACTCCGTTATTAAAGAGTATAATGAGTTTTATGGAGTGGATGTGCCTACTGAGATAGGATATAAAATTCCAGAAATGTTTGATGCTGCTTTGGAAGGGAAATTAAAAGCACTTTGGGTAATTGGTGAAGACATTGTTCAAACAGATCCTAATACTAAAAAAGTAATTAAAGCTTTAGAATCGACCGACTTAGTGATTGTACAAGAACTATTTATGACAGAAACTGCTAAATATGCAGATGTTATTCTTCCAGGAGCTTCATTTTTAGAAAAAAGCGGAACTTTCACCAATGGTGAGCGTAGAGTACAAGCTGTTCGGCAAGTAGTGAAAACTCAGGAAGGTGCTAAAGCTGACGGTCAAATAATAGTAGATATTATGAATAAAATGGGATATGATCAATCTGATTATACTCCAGAAGGAATGTTAGAAGAAATATCTCAAATAGTACCTTTCTTTGCAGGAATTTCTTGGGAGAAATTAGGAATTAATGGAATGCAATGGCCGGTTGCTCTAGACGGAACAGATACTCAAATACTACATACAACGGATTTTAAAAGAGGAAAGGGGTATTTTGAATTTCATCCTTGGGAAGAAACACAAGAGTTGGTTTCTCATGCAAAGGACTATCCTTATATTCTCACAACCAACCGTGAGTTAGAGCATTATAATTGTGGAGCAATGACTAGAAGGACTGCTAATGAACAAATCTTAAAAGATGATTATCTAATGATAAACCCACAAGATGCAAAAGATCATTTAATAGCTGAAGGTGAATTTATTTGTATCGAGTCGCCAAGAGGAAAAGTGGATGTTAAAGCTAAGATTACCGATGAGGTAAATCCTGGTGTGTTAAGTACAACATTTCATTTTCCAGATATTATGATTAATAATATTACAGGGGATGTTCATGATTCTGAAGCAAAATGTCCTGAATATAAAGTAGTGGCTGTAAGGATCAGAAAGAGTAAAGGGAAATATAAAAAGGAATTGGTTTAAATTAATGAATATTCTTGATAAATCTACTTGGAACCGGAAGGAGCATTTTGATTTTTTTAAAAAGTATAAAGAACCTTTTTTCGGTTTGGTAACTGAAATAGATTGTACCATTGCTTATAAAAATACAAAAAGGAAAAATGTATCTTTTTTTTCATATTATTTATACAAATCATTATTAGCTGTAAATCAAATAGAAGAGTTTCGATATCGGATTAATGATGATGAAATTATTATTCATGACACTATTAGTGCGTCTTCAACTATAGGAAGAACAGATGGTACATTTGGATTTTCTTATGTATCTTTTAGTGAAAACTTTGATGAATTTGATGCTTCTCTTAAAAATGAAATTAAAAGAATACAAAGCACCTCTGGATTAGCTATCAATGAAAAAGAGTTAAAAAAAGATGTTGTTTATTATTCCTCTATACCTTGGAATACCTTTTCAGGTTTAACACATGCAACAGACTTTACTCCTGGAGATAGTGTACCTAGAATAACTTTTGGTAAAATGTTTCAAGAAGAAGAAAAAATGAAAATGAATCTTGCTATATATGTTCATCATGGATTGGCCGATGGATATCATATTTCTAAATTTTTAGAACTATTTCAAAATTTAATGAACGAAGAAGAATTATAAAAAATTAAAAACTTATTCCATGATGAGAATTAAAAATTTTATTAATGAAGAGGCATATGGTGGTATTTTATTGATCATTACTACTATTGTGGCGCTTGTTTGGGCTAATTCTTCTTTTTATGAATCCTATCATTATATATGGCACGAATTTCAGTTTGGATACACTTGGGGAGATTTAGTATTGGTAGAATCATTACATCATTGGATCAATGATGGGTTGATGGCTATTTTTTTCTTTGTGATAGGATTAGAGATTAAAAGAGAAATAATGGGAGGGGAACTTTCCTCCTTTAAAAAAGCATCATTACCAATCGCAGCTGCTATTGGTGGAATGTTAATCCCTGCCGCAATTTATGCAATGGTTACGATTAATTACCCAGAGTACTTAAATGGATGGGGAGTTCCTATGGCTACTGATATTGCTTTTGCTTTAGGGTTAATGGCTTTATTAGGAAAACGAGTACATATTAATTTAAAAATATTTTTAACAGCATTAGCCATAGCTGACGATTTAGGAGCGGTAATGGTAATTGCTGTATTCTATACTGAATCTATTAATTATAGCGAATTACTTTCAGGAGCATTTTTTATTGGAGTACTTACAATAGCAAACTTTGCAGGAGTAAGAAAAGCAAGCTTTTATGGAATTATAGGTGTTTTAGGAGTTTGGATGGCATTCTTGTTCTCTGGAGTCCATGCAACTATTGCAGGAATTTTAATTGCATTAACAATACCAGCAAAAACCAAGATTAAAGAGAGTGTTTACTTTGATAAATTGACCAGTTATCTGGATAAGTTCAATAATGAAAAAAGGACCGAGGGTAAATTATTAACAAATGAGCAAGCACATTTAATGGCAAAGATTGAGGTTTTAAATAATGAAGCACAAACACCATTACAGAAGTTAGAACATGCGTTGCATCCAATTGTAGCCTATTTTATATTGCCCATATTTGCATTGAGTAACGCTGGTATTCATGTAGAAGGGTCTATTGTAGAAATGGTATTGCATCCGATTTCCTTAGGAATCATATTCGGATTGGTACTTGGAAAGTTTATTGGAATTTCTTTATTATCTCGTTTAGTGGTGAAATTTAAATTAGCGGTACTTCCTGAAGGGGTTTCTTGGAATCAAATTTATGGAGTAGCATTCCTTGCAGGTATTGGGTTTACTATGTCAATCTTTATTTCAGAACTAGCCTTTAGTAATGAGGAGCAAAAACAAATAGCTAAAGTCGGTATTATGGCGGCTTCATCTATTTCTGCAGTTATTGGTATGGTATGGTTGAGTAGAAGCTCTAAAAAATAATGAAAACTATTTTTAAAAATGAAAAAAGTATTTAAGTATATAGCTTTACTGCTATTAATTGTCATTGCATATTTAGCAATCACTACCTATCCAAAACTGGATATGATTAGTGGTTTTGCAGCAAAAAGTATTAATTCCCATTATTTTATAGGTGATAGAGCTATAAAATATACGGAAGCAGAAGATAATTTAGTGCCAACCATGGGAATGGCAACTAGTGAATTATTAGCTTCAGAAAAAATCACAAAATCCAATGCTTTTGGTTTAAAAAAGAGAACCTCTTATTTTAGAGATGGAGTAGGTACAGTTCTAATTCCAGTAGGAGAAAAAAAAGAAAATGCTTCACTTTTAAAACCCAATCGTAATAAAAAATCAACCAATCTTCCTTATCCTTATGGAGATTTGGAGCAAAAAGACACTCTTTTTCACAACGTTAATTATTCGAAATTAAATAAAGCAGTAAATAATGCATTTATTGACGATGAAGAAAATGAAAAGAAAACAAGATCTGTACTGGTTGTTTATAAAGGTCAAATAATTGGGGAACAGTATATTGATGGATTTGATAAAAAATCTATGATCCTGGGTTGGTCCATGGCAAAGAGTATAACAAGTGCAGTAATAGGTGTTTTGGCTAAAGAAGGCCAAGTAGATTTAAATCAAAATAACTTGTTTGTAGAATGGAAAAATGATTCTCGAAAAGAGATAACTCTTGCCAATTTATTAAATATGAATAGTGGTTTAGAATGGGAAGAGAATTATACTAAAATTTGTGATGCAACAAAAATGCTTTTTATTGATAAAGATATGCCTCAGTTACAATTGCTAAAACCATTTGTTGGTGAACCCAATAATACTTGGAATTATTCAAGCGGCACCAGTAATTTATTGAGTAAATTTATTAGGGATCAATTTTCAACGGACCAAGATTATATGGATTATTGGTATGATAAAGTAATTGATAAAATTGGAATGCATTCTATGATTTTGGAAACAGATTTTGTTGGGAATTATGTCGGAAGCTCTTATGCTTGGGCAACAACAAGAGATTGGGCTAAATTTGGCTTACTTTATTTAAATAATGGAAATTGGAATGGAGAACAAATATTAGATCCATCCTGGATAGATTTTACAAAAAAGCCAACCAATGGGTCGGATGGGGTTTATGGAGGACATTTTTGGCTAAATGCTGGAAGTAAATATCCAGATGTTCCAACAGATATGTATTCTTGTAATGGTTATCAAGGTCAAAGAGTATGGATAATTCCTTCTAAAGATTTAGTAGTGGTTAGAACAGGATTGCATGAATCTCCAAGTTTTGATATCAATGAGTTTTTAGGCCAGGTAGCATCTACTATAGAATAATATATTTCTTATTATATTGTAAAAAAAACAAATTCACTATGAAAAAAATTACACTAATATTAATTACACTTTTTACTTGCCAAGCTTATTCTCAAACAATTACAGCAACCATAGGTTATCAAGGTTATGATGAGACACAAGCTTATTTGGGTGAAGGTGAATATCAGATATTTCTAGATAATGTTGATGGAATTTTGGACAAACCTATCATTATGATTGATGGTTTTGATCCAGGTGATGAACGTGATATTTCTATGTTATACGCAGGCTTGGATTTTAATGGGGATAACTTAGCAGATATTTTAAGAGACGAAGGATTCGATTTTATAGCATTAAACGCTCCATTGTATACAACAGGAGGTAAAGATATTGATGGAGGTGCAGATTATATTCAACGTAATGCAATGGTTCTTGTGGAGCTAATTAATTTTATAAATACTGAAAAAGTAGGAAGCGAAGAATTAGTGGTTATTGGTCCAAGTATGGGAGGATTAATTGCTCGTTATGGATTATCATATATGGAGCAAAACAGTTTAGTACATGACACACGTCTTTATATATCATTTGATTCTCCTCACTTAGGAGCAAATATTCCAGTTAGTTTTCAATATTTAATAAATTATTTCGCTAAAGATCAGGGGAATACTCAAGCCGAATTAGTAGTTGATAATGTTTTAAACAGTCCGGCTGCAAAGGAAATGTTGCTCGATCACTATTCAGGACATTTATTAGCAGGGTCTGATTTTGAACAAGATCCAACTTTATTATTGCCAGTGGGAGCACCCAATTTTAGAGATGCTTTTCAAACAGAATTGGATAATTTAGGTTTCCCACAAGATGTTAGAAATGTAACCATGATAAACGGTAGTGGTAATGGAACCACTATTGGTTTGCCAGGTATGTTTATGATTGATACTACTTTGGATTTAGGGAATAATTTAACCGCAGATGTTTCACTTCATTTTGCTCCAGCTGCTGGAGAAACCATAAATATCACTGATTTTACTACCTTTTTTTTAGGAGTTCCACTTGCTTCTTTTGAAGCTGATGAAGAGTCATTTAGTTTTACAGATGGTTTGGACAGTGCTCCAGGAGGAAAAGGAGATATTACTTCGGGTCTTGCAGATTTAAATGATCCTATCATAGATGCTTTTTTAGAAGCTTTAGAACAAGAAGAGTATTCGTTTATCCCAACAATGAGTGCTTTGGCTATAACGGCTGAAAACAATTGGTATGCAACTCCTGATTTGGGAGATTCCCCTTTTGTAAATACTCACATCCCTTCTGAAAATGAAGACCACGTAACACTTACTCAACAAAACGCTAATTTCGCATTATCTGAGATAAGACAAGAGCCTTTAAGTAGTCCAGAGTTTGAAATCGCGAACTATATTTTAATGGAAAACCCAGTTTCTGATCTGATACGATTAAAATTAAACCCATCTCAAGCGTATTATAATATTACCGTTTCAGTTTATAATACTTCGGGTCAGCAAATAATTACTAAAAACATTCAAAACCCTTCAGATATAATTTCTATAAATCATTATTTGAATTCAGGAATTTATATTCTAAATGTTACCGATGCAAAACATAATTACAATACTAAATTGGTAGTGAAATAATTTTATATGATACTAAATTTCATTCTTTAAATCATTTTTTAAAGTTTGAATCAATAACAAAATAGCGTATTTTTGTAGTACAATAAAAAAAATATAGTTATGGTGTCACCTAATATAGAAAGTGCTTTAAATAAACAGATTAGAATTGAAGCTGAATCTTCTCAAATTTATTTATCTATGGCTTGTTGGGCAGAATCTAAAGGATTTGAAGGAGTTGCTCAATTTATGTTTGCTCAAGCAGATGAAGAGCGGGAACATATGTTACGCTTGTTGAAATATTTAATTGAACGCGGTGGTAATGCTGTAGTTTCGGAATTAAGTAAACCTTCTACAGATTTCAATTCTCCAAAACAAATGTTTGAAGAAGTATTAGAACATGAAATATTTGTTTCTAACTCTATTAATGATTTGGTTTCAATTACGTTTGAAGAAAAAGATTTCGCTACTCATAACTTCTTGCAGTGGTATGTTGCAGAACAAATAGAAGAAGAAGCAACGGCAAGAAATATCTTAGATAAAATAAACCTTATTGGTGACGATAAAAGTGGGTTTTATTTATTTGATAAAGATGTGAAGGCTATGATAGCAACACCTCCAGCTTTATAGGTTATCGATGATGATAGGGCTCATTTTTTAAAATAGTAAAGCCTCTATATAACTGTTCTATAAAAAACAATCGAACCATTTGGTGGGAAAATGTCATCGTTGATAATGATATTTTTCCGTTTGCGCGTTGGTAAATTTCATCACTAAATCCATAAGGCCCACCAATTATAAAAATTAAGTTTTTAAGGCCACTGTTCATTTTTTTTTGAAGGAATTCTGAAAACTGAACAGAGTTAAATGTTTTTCCGTTTTCATCTAAAAGAATAAGAGTATCAGATTTTTGAATGCGTTTTAAAATCTCGTTTCCCTCTGCTATTTTTTGCTGTTTTTCAGATAAGTTTTTAGAATTTTTAATGTCTGGAATAATGTCAAAACTAAAGGATATATAAAACCCAAGACGTTTGCTATAATCCTGTCTCTTATACACATCTCCGAGCCCACGAGACAGGCAGAAATC
>OJDV01000402.1_pt1 | contig 15485 bp, 11 predicted proteins | sample 1592911 | NCBI WGS metagenome assembly OJDV01 (sample SAMN05416860, study PRJEB24817) | seawater metagenome | isolation source: Sea water | place: Canada:Atlantic | collected 2013-11 | reverse complement strand
ATGGTCTACGTTTTGCGATCCGTGAGGGTGGCCGAACTGTTGGTGCCGGCGTCGTTGCGAAGATTTTCGAATAAGTCACTAGACCTTATGAAGTATAAACAAGCCGAACGTCCAATATTGGGCTTTCGGCTTGCTTATCTCTAAAAGATTTAGGCCAGTAGCTCAATTGGCAGAGCGACGGTCTCCAAAACCGTAGGTTGGGGGTTCGATTCCCTCCTGGCCTGCCATTTTTTATTGGCAGGGAAAGTAAGATCATACTGTTGTTTATAAGTTTAAGACTGGACGAAATATGAATTCAAAGCTAGAAACAAAAGCTTCATCACTAGATACAGTCAAATTGATAGTTGCCCTATTAGTATTGATAGGATCTGTTGTGGGCTATTATTATTTTTCTGCCCCTGAACATTCATTCTTGTTAAGAGTGTTGGGTTTACTGCTTGGAGTTGCTGTTGCTGTAGTTATAGCCTTTCAGACAGAGAAAGGCCGTGGTATTTGGGGGTTCTTACATGATTCTCAGATTGAAGTTCGTAAAGTTGTCTGGCCGACTAAACAAGAAACGATACAAACGACGCTGATTGTAATTGTTATGGTTTTTATTGTCGGTATGTTTCTTTGGCTTCTCGATATGTTTTTAAGCTGGCTCGTTCATTTTATAACCGGATAAGGGGTTTGGTTCTATGTCACTAAAGTGGTATGTAGTACACGCCTATTCTGGGCATGAAGATCGAGTAATGAACTCTCTGAGAGAGCGTGTTGAACGATATGACATGACGGATCAGTTTGGCGAGATATTAGTCCCGACTGAAGAAGTCGTGGAGATGCGTGGCGGTGAGAAAAAGCGCAGTGAGCGAAAGTTCTTTCCTGGTTACGTTTTGGTTCAAATGGAAATGAATGATGATACATGGCACATGGTTAGGGATACCGATCGTGTTATGGGGTTTATTGGTGGCACGAGTGAAAAACCGGCACCGATAAGTGAAAAAGAAGCTGATGCAATCTTACAACGAGTTCAGGAAGGTGTTGATAAGCCAGCGCCAAAAGTACTGTTCGATGTAGGTGCTGTGGTTCGGGTAATCGATGGTCCTTTTGCTGATTTTAGTGGTGTAGTTGAAGATGTTAACTACGAGAAAAATAAGCTGACGGTTTCAGTTTCAATTTTTGGTCGATCTACACCAGTAGAGTTGAATTTCGGTCAAGTAGAGAAAGAATAGGGGTTTGTATAAAAGCAAACCTGACGATTAACATTTTTCAACTGATGGGGAGCCGAAAGGCGTTTGCACCCGGGGAGAAGAGAAGTGGCTAAAAAAATAGAAGCCTATATCAAGTTACAAGTACCTGCTGGTCAGGCAAACCCAAGTCCACCTGTAGGTCCTGCATTAGGACAGCATGGTGTAAATATCATGGAGTTCTGTAAGGCATTTAATGCACAAACTCAAAGTGTCGAACAAGGATTACCAATTCCTGTTGTGATTACAGTTTTTGCTGATCGTAGTTTTACCTTTGTCACAAAGACACCTCCTGCTGCTGTATTAATTTTGAAAGCTGCTGGGTTGAAAAAAGGTAGTGGTGCTCCAAACACAGATAAAATTGGTAAGTTGAACCGGGCACAACTCGAAGAGATTGCCACAACTAAAGAGCCAGATCTTACAGCTGCAGACATGGATGCAGCCGTACGTACGATTGCTGGAACAGCCCGTAGCATGGGGATTGAGACAGAGGGTGTTAACTGATGGCTAAATTATCTAAAAGAGCGAAACTGATCGCTGAAAAAGTAGAAGCTGAAAAGGTTTACTCAATCGATGAAGCGCTACAGATACTTAAAGATGTCTCGACGGTAAAGTTTGATGAAGGCGTAGATGTGTCAGTAAATCTTGGTATCGACCCTAAAAAATCTGAACAAAATGTTCGTGGTTCAACGGTACTTCCTAACGGAACGGGTAAAACAGTTCGAGTAGCCGTGTTTGCTGATGGTGATAAAGCAGAAGCAGCAAAAGGCGCTGGTGCGGATCTTGTTGGTATGGATGAACTTGCTGCAGAAATCAAAGGCGGCATGATGGATTTTGATGTTGTTGTTGCAGCACCTGAAGCTATGCGAGTTGTGGGACAGTTAGGTACAGTATTAGGCCCACGAGGCCTGATGCCTAACCCGAAAGTTGGGACAGTAACCCCTGACGTTGCCACCGCTGTTAAAAATGCAAAAGGTGGTCAAGTCCAATATAGAACTGAGAAAGGCGGGATCATTCATTGTACCGTTGGTAAGCTATCTTTTGATGTGAATAGCCTAAAAGAAAACCTTGTCGCTATAGTTGCAGATTTAGTTAAAGCTAAACCTAGTTCAGCTAAAGGTATCTATCTTAATAAGATCTCCATCAGTAGTACTATGGGGCCAGGGTTAGAAATAGAAGTTTCTTCTGTTTCATAGCTGAAAAATGATTTAAAAAACTTTGGGCTGCCAGAATGTTTATGATTCTGGTAGTCGTCAAAGACCGTAGGTGTTTTGCAGTTTAAAGAAGGTAACTTCCTCTATTCTGTAAAACTTAATATGACATGAATGATGCCTTGCCTACGCAGACGGTGTTCCAAAACAGATAAGTAAATACTCTGTTGGAAACCGTAAATGGGTCTCGGTGACGAGACATTTATGGAGTGAGTAGCTTTATTATTGAGAGATGATAGTGTTGCTCAATCAGGAGAAAAACGTGCTTAATTTTGAACAGAAAAAGGCAATTGTAGCGGAAGTTGCAGAGGTTGCGTCTAGCGCACACTCAGCAATTGCTGCGGAATATGTCGGTGTGACTGTTGGGCAAATGACAACTCTTCGCAATGCAGCTCGTTCTGGAGGGGTTCACCTTCAAGTAGTACGAAACACGCTAGCGAAAAGAGCACTGGAAGGCACTGACTTCGAATGTATGTCAGATGGCCTTACAGGTCAGCTTGTTTTGGCATTTTCTCAGGAAGATCCAGGTGCGGCAGCGCGGGTTATTAAAGACTTCACCAAGGGAAATAATCAACTTGTAGTCAAGATGGTTTCCATTGGTGGCAAGTTATTACAACCAAGTGACATTGCTACTCTTGCAAGTCTACCAACTTATGATCAAGCAGTTTCACTCTCAATGGCTGTTATGAAAGCACCAATCGAGAAGTTCGTTCGAACATTGAACGAACCTCATGCGAAGTTGGTACGTTGTATCGCTGCTGTACGTGATCAAAAACAAGCTGCTTAACGCTACAAATAAACTAAATAATTTTACGGAGTATTTATCATGGCTGTATCTAAAGACGACATCCTAGAAGCGATTTCTAACATGTCAGTAATGGACGTTGTTGAACTTGTTGAAGCAATGGAAGAAAAATTTGGTGTTTCTGCTGCTGCTGTAGCCGCTGCACCTGTAGCTGCTGCTGGTGGCGACGCTGCTGCCGAAGAAGAAAAAGACGAGTTTGATGTAGTAATGACGAGCTTTGGAGAGAACAAAGTAAGTGCAATCAAAGCGGTACGCGCAATTACTGGTCTTGGTCTTAAAGAAGCGAAAGAAATGGTTGAAGGTGTTCCATCTGCAATCAAAGAAGGCGCGACTAAAGCTGAAGCAGAAGATGTTAAGAAACAACTCGAAGAAGCAGGCGCTTCTGTCGAGCTTAAATAATATTGCTTCATTTGCGATTTAGTTAAGTAAGTCGGCTGGTGGCATTTGTGTCACCAGCCTTTTTGCGCTTCTAAAGAATCGTTTTTAACGGCTTTAAAGCGTAGTTTTAGTAAGTTAGTCTTATTTTTAGAGGACGATCATGGCATATTCATATACTGAGAAAAAGCGTATTCGAAAGGGCTTCGGCAAGCAACAAGCTGTAATGGAAGTACCTTATTTGCTCGCTACTCAGATTGAGTCATTCCGCAAGTTTCTACAATCGGGTGTAACGCCTGATGACCGTGAAAATGTGGGATTACACGCAGCTTTCAAATCTGTATTTCCAATTGTTAGCCATTCTGGTTTTGCATTGCTGGAATATGTGAGTTACCGCCTTGGCAAACCTGTCTTTGACGTAAAAGAATGCCAAGTCCGAGGTCTAACGTACGCCTCATCTTTACGTGTCAAATGTCGCTTGGTTATTTACGATAAAGATTCAGGTGCGCAAAAGAAAGTTAAAGATATAAAAGAACAAGAAGTCTATATGGGTGAGTTACCTTTAATGACTGACAACGGTACTTTTGTTATCAATGGTACAGAGCGAGTAATCGTATCTCAGCTACATAGATCTCCCGGTGTATTTTTCGATCATGATCGTGGTAAAACACATTCATCAGGTAAGTTACTATTTTCTGCACGTGTTATCCCTTACCGTGGTTCATGGCTAGATTTCGAGTTTGATCCAAAAGATTTCGTTTATGTAAGAATAGATCGACGAAGAAAGATCCCAGCAACAATTCTTTTACGCGCGCTGGGCTATGGAAATCAAGATATCTTAGAGATGTTTTTTGATAACACTAATTTTTCTGTAGAAAAAGATGGTTATTCAATGACCTTGATCTCCGAAAGATTACGTGGAGAAATCCTGTCTTTCGATTTGGTTGATGCTAAGGGTAAAGTACTGGTTGAAGCTGAAAAACGTATCACTGCACGTCATATCCGTCAGCTTGAAAAGGCTGGAATTAAAAAGATTACTGTCCCTGTTGAATATCTTCTCGAAAAGGTTATGGCAAAGGATATTATTGACGAATCAACCGGTGAGTTAATATGTGAAGCTAATGTTGAGATCACAGAAGAGTTACTTGAGTCTTTAAGCGAGGCTAAGGTTAAGAAATTCGAAACAATTTATACTAATGAGTTAGATCGCGGTTCTTATATTTCAGATACTTTAAGAATTGACCCAAGTAAAACTGATCTTGAAGCACAAGTAGAAATTTATCGCATGATGCGTCCTGGTGAACCACCCACTAAGGATTCGGCAGAGAACTTATTTAATAACTTGTTTTTCACTAACGAGAGATATGACCTTTCTGGCGTTGGTCGAATGAAATTTAATCGTCGTTTAGGCCGTGAAGAAATTGAAGGCGAAGGTACGTTATCGAAAGAAGATATTATCGATGTATTAAAAACATTGATCGATATTCGTAACGGTGAAGGCATTGTTGATGATATTGACCATCTTGGTAATCGACGAGTAAGAAGCGTTGGTGAAATGGCTGAGAATCAATTTCGTGTAGGTCTAGTTCGCGTAGAACGAGCTGTGAGAGAACGTCTTACACTTGCGGATTCTGAAGGTTATATGCCACAAGAGTTGATCAATGCACGTCCAGTTTCGGCTGTTGTTAAGGAATTCTTTGGTTCAAGTCAACTCTCTCAGTTTATGGATCAAAATAATCCACTCTCTGAAGTTACACATAAGCGTCGAGTATCAGCATTAGGGCCTGGCGGTTTAACGCGTGAGCGTGCGGGTTTTGAAGTCCGTGATGTACATCCAACACACTATGGCCGTGTATGTCCAATCGAAACTCCAGAGGGCCCAAATATCGGTTTGATCAACTCATTGGCGATCTATGCTCGAACAAATAAATATGGTTTCTTAGAAACGCCATATAGAAAAGTTGAGAACGGTAAAGTAACCGACGATGTCGAATATTTGTCAGCTATCGAAGAAGGTCAGTATGTCATTGCACAGGCAAATGCTGAGGTTGATAACAAAGGTGTTATGACTGATGACTTGGTTCCTTGCCGACATGCAAATGAATTTACGCTTTCTGCGCCAGATAAAATCGAATACATGGACGTATCTCCACGTCAAATAGTATCAGTAGCAGCGTCACTAATTCCATTCTTGGAACATGATGATGCTAATCGTGCTTTGATGGGTTCAAACATGCAACGACAGGCTGTACCAGTATTAAAGGCAGAGAAACCTTTATCTGGTACTGGCATGGAGTTAGTTGTTGCTCGTGATTCTGGTGTTACAGTTGTTGCTAAGCGTGGCGGTATTGTTGACTCTGTGGATGCCGGCCGTATTGTTGTACGTATTAATGATGATGAAACTGAGTCCGGAGAGTCAGGTGTAGATATCTATAATCTGACTAAATATACTCGTTCGAATCAAAATACGTGTATTAACCAAAGGCCTCTAGTTTCCCTTGGAGATAGTATCTCGCGTGGAGATGTATTGGCTGATGGCCCGTCTACAGATATGGGGGAGTTAGCTCTTGGCCAAAACATGCTGGTCGCGTTCATGCCTTGGAATGGTTACAACTTTGAGGATTCGATCCTAATATCAGAACGAGTTGTACAGGAAGATCGGTACACTAGTATCCATATTGAAGAACTAACTTGTGTCGCTCGTGATACAAAGCTCGGGGCAGAAGAAATTTCTGGTGATATCCCCAATGTAAGCGAAAGTGCACTCTCAAAACTTGATGAATCTGGTATCGTTTATATTGGTGCTAAAGTTCAACCTGGTGATATTTTGGTTGGTAAGGTGACACCTAAAGGTGAGACTCAACTTACTCCTGAAGAAAAACTACTAAGGGCTATCTTTGGTGAGAAAGCGTCTGATGTTAAAGATACCTCGTTACGTGTGGCATCGGGAAAAAGTGGAACCATTATTGATGTTCAAGTATTTACTCGAGACGGCGTAGAAAAAGATGCACGTGCAATCTCTATAGAAAAAACTGAAATGGCAAGAGTGCGTCTTGACCTAGATGATCAATTAAGAATTGTTGTTGGTGACGTATATCAACGTGTAGAGAAACTATTGATCGGTTCTGCTGCAATGAGTGGCCCGGAAGGGTTGAAAAAAGGTTCTGCAATTACAAAAGAGTACTTGCAAGACATCGCTCAAGAAAAATGGTTTGAAATCAGCCTTAAAGATGACAAGGCGAGTGAAGAGCTCGAGAATGCAGCTGCACAAATTGAAGAACAAAAAGTAGCTTTTGAAAAACTATTTGAAGAAAAACGAATTAAGCTAACTAGTGGCGATGATCTTGCTCCTGGCGTGTTGAAAATGATTAAAGTGTACATGGCCGTTAGGCGTGTAACACAGCCAGGTGACAAAATGGCTGGGCGCCATGGTAACAAGGGTGTTATTTCAAACATTGTCCCTGTTGAAGATATGCCTCACATGGAAGATGGTACGCCAGTAGATATTGTTTTGAACCCATTAGGTGTTCCGTCGCGAATGAACATCGGTCAAGTTCTTGAAACTCACTTAGGTTTTGCTGCAAAAGGTCTTGGATTGAAAATTGGGCGTATGCTTGATGCACAAACTAAGATTGCTGAATTACGTAAGTTCCTTGACAAGATCTATAACCAGACAGGCAAAAAAGAGTCGTTAGACGAATTTTCGGATGAAGAAATTGTTACCATGGCAAACAACCTTAGAGGTGGTGTTCCAATGGCGACTCCTGTGTTTGATGGAGCTTCCGAAGAAGATATCAAAGACATGTTGGAGCTAGCCGATCTGCCTCGTAACGGACAGATGACATTGTTTGATGGGCAAACAGGTGAAAAATTTGAGCGCGAAGTGACTGTTGGTTACATGTACATGCTCAAACTTAATCACCTTGTTGATGACAAAATGCATGCACGTTCAACGGGGCCTTATAGCCTAGTCACACAGCAACCTCTGGGTGGTAAAGCTCAATTTGGTGGGCAACGTTTCGGTGAGATGGAGGTTTGGGCGCTTGAAGCTTACGGTGCTTCATACACCTTGCAAGAAATGCTTACGGTAAAATCGGACGATGTTCAAGGTAGAACGAAGATGTACAAAAACATTGTTGATGGTAATCATTTTATGGAAGCAGGTATGCCTGAGTCGTTCAACGTACTACTTAAAGAGATCAGATCTCTGAGTATCGATATTGAACTTGAACGCCGCGATTAAGGCCAAATACAGAATTTTAGCCCTCAAATGGGAGCAATGACTTGAAAGACCTATTAAATTTTCTTAGACAGCAAAGTCACGTCGAAGACTTCGACGCGATCAGCATTGGCTTAGCCTCACCTGAAAAGATCCGTTCGTGGTCTTTTGGTGAAGTAAAAAAGCCAGAAACGATCAACTACAGGACATTCAAACCTGAACGTGATGGCTTGTTTTGTGCAAAAACTTTCGGTCCAGTTAAAGACTACGAATGTCTTTGTGGTAAATACAAACGTTTAAAACACCGTGGTGTTGTTTGTGAAAAATGTGGTGTAGAAGTAACTAAGGCGAAAGTTCGTCGTGATCGAATGGGGCATATCGATCTTGCTAGTCCTGTAGCGCATATCTGGTTCTTGAAGTCATTACCTTCTCGAATGGGTTTGTTGTTGGATATGACGTTACGTGATATTGAACGTATTCTTTATTTTGAAGCATTCGTAGTTGTTGATTCAGGAATGACTGGCCTAGAAATGGGACAGTTACTGTCAGAAGAGAACTATTTAGATGCTGTTGAAGAGTACGGTGATGATTTCTCTGCCAAAATGGGTGCAGAAGCTGTTCTTGATCTTTTAAATGATCTTGATTTGCCAGAAGAAATTAATACCATTCGTGAATTACTTCCTACAACGACTTCAGAAACGAAACTGAAGAAAATGACGAAGCGTTTAAAGTTGATGGAAGCTTTCGTTCATTCGGGTAACAAACCTGAGTGGATGATATTAAGAATACTTCCCGTTCTTCCTCCAGAACTAAGACCTCTAGTTCCTCTGGATGGTGGTCGGTTCGCAACATCTGATCTGAATGATTTATACCGTCGTGTTATTAACCGAAATAACCGATTGAAACGCCTGCTTGATCTAAGTGCACCAGATATCATCGTGCGTAATGAAAAACGTATGTTGCAAGAATCTGTTGATGCGTTACTAGATAACGGACGTCGTGGACGTGCGATAACCGGTACAAATAAGCTACCGCTGAAATCTTTGGCTGATATGATCAAAGGTAAGCAGGGTCGTTTCCGTCAGAATCTACTTGGTAAACGTGTAGATTACTCCGGCCGTTCTGTCATCGTTGTAGGACCAACACTTAGACTTCACCAGTGTGGTCTTCCGAAAAAAATGGCGCTTGAACTATTCAAACCATTTATCTTTAGCAAATTAGAAAGACTCGGTATAGCAACAACTATCAAGGCCGCGAAGAAAACGGTTGAACGTGAAGGTCCTGAAGTTTGGGATATTCTTGAAGACGTTATCCGCGAACACCCTGTAATGCTGAACCGTGCACCTACTCTGCATAGATTAGGTATCCAAGCATTTGAACCAACGTTAATTGAAGGGAAAGCAATTCAATTGCATCCTTTAGTATGTACAGCTTTTAATGCTGACTTTGACGGTGACCAAATGGCTGTTCACGTGCCGTTGTCGATCGAAGCTCAATTAGAAGCTCGTACCTTGATGATGTCTACAAATAATGTATTGTCGCCAGCTAATGGTGAACCCATTATCGTACCTTCACAGGATGTTGTATTGGGTCTCTACTATATGACTCGAGAGTCTATCAACGCTCAAGGCGAAGGTATGGCGTTCGCTGATTTAGCTGAGGTTGTTCGCGCTTATGAATCAAACTTGGTTAGTCTGCACGCTAAAGTTCAGGTCCGTATAGAAGAAACGAAGACAATAGATGGCGAAAAAGTAAAACAAACACGAAGGGTCGACACTACGGTTGGTCGTGCGATGTTGTCAGAAATATTGCCAGTAGGTCTTTCGTACGATCTTGTTAACAAAGAGATGAACAAGAAAGCTATCTCTAATTTGATTAACAGCTGTTATCGTGAACTTGAAGTAAAAGATACCGTTATCTTTGCCGATCAACTAATGTACAAAGGCTTCAAAATGGCGACACGCTCTGGTGTTTCTATTGGTATTGAAGATATGGTTGTTCCGGCTGCAAAAGTTGACATCATGAGTCAGGCAGAAACAGGTGTTCGCGAAATTGAAGACCAATATGCTAATGGACTTGTTACTAATGGTGAGCGATATAATAAAGTTGTCGATATTTGGTCTCATACAAACGACCAAGTAGCGAAGGCTATGATGGATGAACTCGGTTCAGAAACGGTAATTGACCGTGAAGGAAACGAAGTTACTCAAGCCTCTTTCAACTCAATTTACATGATGGCTGACTCTGGAGCTCGTGGCTCCGCTGCACAGATTAGACAGCTAGCAGGTATGCGTGGATTGATGGCAAAACCTGATGGTTCTATCATCGAAACCCCCATCAAAGCTAACTTTCGAGAAGGTCTTGACGTACTGCAGTACTTTATCTCTACCCATGGTGCTCGTAAAGGTTTGGCTGATACAGCACTAAAGACAGCTAACTCTGGTTATCTGACGCGTCGTTTAGTCGATGTAGCACAAGATTTGGTTGTTACAGAAGATGATTGCGGAACTGAAGGCGGCATCGTTATGACGCCTATCATTGAAGGTGGTGATGTAGTCGAGCGGCTCAGAGATAGAGTGTTAGGACGTGTTGTTGCAGAAGATGTTTATAAGCCAGGTGATGACCAGATAGTAGTAGCGAAAGATGTGTTGCTAGATGAAGCTTGGATCGATGTTCTAGAACAAAATAGTATCGATCAACTTAAAGTTAGGTCAGCGATTACTTGTAAAACACATTACGGTGTTTGTAAAACATGTTACGGGCGTGATCTCGCTAGAGGTAACCGGGTTAACGTTGGTGAAGCAGTTGGCGTTATGGCTGCTCAGTCAATTGGCGAACCTGGAACACAGTTGACAATGCGTACCTTCCACATCGGTGGTGCAGCATCTCGTGCAGTAGCAGCAAATAATATCGAAGTTAAATCGAAAGGTACGATTAAACTGGATAATATAAAGATGCTTGAAAGAGGAGATGGTAAATTAATTACTGTTTCACGTTCAGGTAATCTAGTCGTTATAGATGATAGTGGGCGTGAAAAAGAACGCTACAGGGTTCCTTACGGAGCAGAATTATCTGTGAAAGATGGTGGTGCTGTAGAACCTGGTCAAGTTGTTGCAAACTGGGATCCGCATACTCATCCCGTCATAACAGAGGTTCAAGGTGTTGTAATCTTTAGTGATATTATTGAAGGCTCAACCGTCGTACGTGAAACGGATGACATCACTGGTATGACTAGCCTTGTCATCACGGATCCGAAACAACGTGCATCCAGTGCAAAAGACCTTAAGCCTACAGTAAAACTGGTTGATTCAAATGGTAAAGATTTGATGATACCCGGAACTGAGATTCCGGCTCATTATCCACTGCCTGCAAATGCCGTTATCGTTGTTTCTGATAATGGAGAAATAAATGTAGGCGATGTAATAGCACGACTACCGCAAGAATCAGCTAAAACACGTGATATCACGGGTGGTCTGCCAAGAGTTGCAGATCTTTTTGAAGCAAGAAAACCAAAAGAACCGGCGATACTTGCAGAAGCTACTGGAACCGTAAGTTTCGGTAAAGAAACAAAAGGGAAGCAGCGTTTAGTTATTACTGACTCTAAAGGTGAAACTACAGAAACATTGATCCCTAAATGGCGCCATGTAAACGTATTTGAAGGTGAGCATGTCGCGCGAGGTGAAGGAATCGTAGATGGTGCATCAGACGCACACGATATCTTACGTTTAAAAGGCGTATTACCTTTAACAGAATATATCGTTAATGAAGTTCAGGATGTTTATCGTCTCCAAGGTGTAAAAATCAATGACAAGCATATCGAAGTCATCGTTCGCCAAATGTTACGAAAAGTTGAAATTGAAGAGTCTGGTGATTCTCGTTACTTGAAAGGTGAACAAATAGAGAAAGAAGCTATTCTTGTAGAGAATAAGAAAATGGAAGCGGCAGGTAAACAACCTGCCAAGTGGCGCCAACTATTGCTAGGTATTACTAAAGCATCATTAGCAACTGAGTCGTTTATTTCTGCGGCATCATTCCAAGAGACTACTCGAGTATTAACGGAAGCCTCTGTGACAGGTAAGAGTGATGAGTTACGTGGTCTAAAAGAAAATGTAATCGTTGGAAGGTTGATACCAGCAGGAACAGGTTACGCATACCATCAGGAGCGTCGTAAGAAGCGCCTTGAAGAGTTAAGAGGCAATGATCCGGTTGCTGTTGATGATTTAATCTTAGGAATAGATTCAGCTGATTCTGCTGTGCAAGGTGAAGAGCCTGGTAGCGCATCAGAAAACGGCTGAAGTAGTAAAAAAGATCAAGATCGCCCTTGACAGTTGGCGGTAAGGAAAATACAATTCCGCTTCTTTGTTGACAGACCTCTGATACAGGTCTGTCATTTTTTTCAGCCATCGAAATGTAAGATGTAAAGTTACGTTGGCTAATATAGATGTTATGTGGTCCTGCTGGTTTTCATTGCAGAATTACTAGCGAGGATTTTAGTAAATGGCAACAATTAATCAGCTGGTTAGAAAGCCGCGCAAACGGCAACAGGTCAAGAGTAATGTGCCTGCTTTGGAAAGCTGTCCTCAGAAGAGGGGTGTTTGTACTCGAGTTTATACAACGACACCAAAAAAGCCTAACTCTGCTATGAGGAAGGTTGCTCGTGTACGGTTGACAAATGGTCATGAAGTAACCACCTATATTGGTGGTGAGGGTCATAATCTTCAGGAGCATTCGGTCATATTGATTCGTGGTGGTCGTGTCAAAGATTTGCCTGGTGTTCGGTATCACACAGTACGTGGTACGCTGGATACTTCCGGTGTGGCTGATCGTAAGAAAGGTCGCTCTAAGTATGGTACCAAGCGTCCTAAATCATAATTAATTAAGAATTAACAAGCGAAACCAGGTTTAACAAATGTCTAGAAGAAGAGCTGCTGATAAAAGAACGATACTCCCAGATCCAAAGTTTGGAGATCAAACACTTGCCAAGTTTGTAAACATGGTGATGAAAGATGGCAAGAAGTCGACTGCTGAAAGAATCGTTTACGGTGCTCTTGATAAAATGAAAGAAAAAGGGGTTAATGATCCTTTGGAAGCATTTGGTACGGCTTTAGATAATATCCGACCAAAAGTCGAGGTTAAATCTCGTCGTGTTGGTGGTGCAACATACCAAGTCCCAGTAGAAGTTCGTGCGAGTCGTAGAACTGCACTGGCTATGCGGTGGTTGGTTGAGGCTGCGAGAAAGCGTGGTGAAAAAACCATGGGTTTGAGAATCGCTGGTGAGTTGCAAGATGCGTATGAGAATCGTGGTACTGCAGTTAAGAAGAAAGAAGATACGCACAGAATGGCTGAGGCGAACAGGGCTTTTTCTCACTTCCGCTGGTAGGGTTTGAAGTAATAAAAACGTAGAAGAAAAATTGTGGCGCGTACGACACCTATAGAACGCTATCGCAATGTTGGCATTATGGCTCATATTGATGCTGGTAAAACAACCACAACAGAGCGCGTGCTTTTTTATACGGGCGTCTCACATAAGATAGGTGAAGTTCACGACGGAGCCGCCGTCATGGACTGGATGGAACAAGAGCAAGAGCGTGGGATTACAATCACCTCTGCTGCTACAACATGCTTTTGGAAAGGCATGGATAAGAGTTACGAAGAGCATCGTATCAATATTATTGATACTCCTGGGCACGTTGACTTTACTATAGAAGTAGAACGTTCGTTACGGGTTCTTGATGGTGCCGTAGCTGTTTTCTGTGCGGTAGGTGGCGTAGAGCCGCAGTCAGAGACAGTATGGCGACAAGCTAATAAGTATCATGTGCCAAGAATAGCGTTCGTTAACAAAATGGATCGCTCGGGTGCTGACTTTTTTAGGGTCGTTGAGCAGCTCAAAGAACGCTTACGTTGTGACCCTGTACCGTTGCAGGTGCCAATAGGATCTGAAGAATTGTTTGAAGGTGTTGTCGATCTCATAAAGATGAAAGCTATCTACTGGGATGATGATGCGCAAGGTACAAAGTTTGAAGAGCGAGATATACCTGAAGCAATGCAAGCTGATTGCGAGATGTGGTACGAAAATCTTGTAGAGGCTGCTGTAGAAGCCTCAGACGAGTTGATGGAAGAATATCTTGACGGGCAGAGGCTAAGCTCTGTGAAAATCAAGAAGGCGTTACGTCTCAGAACATTAAAGAATGGAATAGTTCCTGTGTTTTGTGGTTCTGCTTTCAAAAACAAGGGTGTGCAAGCAATGCTTGACGGTATCCTTGATTATTTGCCTTCTCCAACAGATGTTCCTGCGATAACAGGAATGTTGGTTGATAAGGAAAGCTGTGAATCAAAGCGAACTGCAAGTGATGAGTCACCGTTTGCAGCGTTAGCATTTAAAATAGCGACAGACCCATTTGTTGGGACTCTGACTTTTTTTCGTGTTTATTCGGGTGTTTTGAAAGCGGGTGATGTTGTTTTTAACCCAATCAAAGGTAAGAAAGAACGTGTTGGTCGTATATTGCAAATGCATGCAAACAGCCGAGAAGAAATTAAAGAAGTAAGGGCTGGAGATATTGCAGCTGCGGTTGGAATGAAAGATGTAACAACAGGTGAAACTCTTTGTGATCTAAAGGAAGTGATTACTTTAGAAAAAATGGATTTTCCAGAGCCTGTAATATCGGTAGCTGTCGAACCAAGAACGCTGGCAGATCAGGATAAGATGGGTGTTGCTCTGACTAAACTTGCACAAGAAGATCCTTCTTTTCGGGTTCAGTCTGATGAGGAGTCAGGGCAAACGATTATCTCAGGAATGGGCGAGCTACACCTTGATATCATTGTTGATCGTATGAGACGTGAGTTTGGTGTAGAAGCGAATATTGGTAAGCCACAAGTGTCGTACAGAGAAACTATACGGCAAGTAGTAGAGAAGGTTGAAGGTAAGTTTGTTAGGCAGTCTGGTGGACGAGGTCAATACGGTCATGTGGTTTTTAAAATTGAGCCTCTTGATTTAGGTTCGGGCTTTGAGTTCGTCAACGAAGTGGTTGGCGGTACTATTCCAAAAGACTATATACCTGCAGTTGAAAAAGGTGTTGTAGAACAATTGCAAAACGGGGTTGTTGCTGGATATCCGATGGTTGATATCAAAGTGACACTCTATGATGGCTCCTATCATGATGTTGACTCTAACGAGATGGCATTTAAAGTGGCGGGGTCAATGGGGTTTAAAAACGGTGCCTTGAAAGCATCTCCAGTTTTACTTGAGCCAGTAATGCAAGTTGAAGTGGTTGTTCCAGAAGAATATTTGGGTTCAGTTCATGGCGATCTGAACAGGCGTAGAGGCATCTTGCAAGGTACAGATGACTCCCCGTCAGGAAAAAATATTAAAGCAGAAGTGCCATTAAGCGAGATGTTCGGGTATGCTACCGCGCTGCGTTCGAGTACGCAGGGTAGGGCGACTTACTCAATGGAGTTTTCTCGTTATGTTGAAGCACCGCAAAATATCGCGGACGCAGTAATTAACCAATACGGTTAACTTTACTAGTTGGGTTATTTAAAAAATATTTAGATTTGTAGTTTATAGACAAGAGTTAAAGGGGTATTTGACGTGTCCAAGGAAAAATTTGAACGAACGAAACCACATGTAAACGTCGGGACGATAGGTCACG
>OJDV01000401.1_pt1 | contig 15575 bp, 12 predicted proteins | sample 1592911 | NCBI WGS metagenome assembly OJDV01 (sample SAMN05416860, study PRJEB24817) | seawater metagenome | isolation source: Sea water | place: Canada:Atlantic | collected 2013-11 | reverse complement strand
GATTTCTGCCTGTCTCGTGGGCTCGGAGATGTGTATAAGAGACAGATTTAATACAATATCTTCTATTTTATTTAGTGATAAATTATAAGGCATATCAAATTTATCATTTTCTAAATTTTTAATATATGATTTAATAATATTATCAAAATACTTTTTAATTTTATTAATAATATTAGGTTGTAATATTTCATTCTTTTGAAAATTCTTAAAAATATGTAAGATATAATTTTCTAATAAAACATTAAAACCATAAAAATTAAATGATATAAAATTATTTGTTATACTAACACCAAATTTCATATCAAAATCATTTAATGGGTCTAAATAATATTTAAATCTTTGATATATCAAGCTAATATAAACATTTAACATTAATAATGTCTCATTATTTAATAAATTATTATTTTTTCTTATTATTGTAAATCCTGTAAAATCATTATTAAATATATTTTTTGTATAATATAATTTCTTATTATCATCAATATTCATTATATTAACTTTCTTTGCTTCATTTCCACCAATTAAAGGTGTCATATCATTAAAAATAATAAAATTACTTAATGAAAAATCATATTTATCCTTTTTAATCTTTATATTTGTTAAATAATAATCAACTTTATAATATTTATCTCTTTTAATTTTATTTTTATCTGTATCTTTTATTTTAATATTTGTTATTATTTTCATTTCACAAGAATTAATAATATTTTTATATTTATTGAATATTTCATTTGAATATGGACTAAAAAAGTATTTTTTGTTTATACAATAATTATTATCATATCTCATTAAATTTTCTACTGTATCTAAAACTAAATCATCTGTATTTGGTTTTTTACTATATTTTGCTTTTAATAATTTTATATTTCTATAATTATTATAAAAATTTTGAAATTCTATTTCTGTTATATTTTGTAAATAATGTATAAAACTTTTTACACACTCAATAATCATAAAAATATCATTCTTATTATCAGTTAATGGTGTTATACAAATATTAATAACCATTTGTTTATCATAATATTCATCAATGCTACAATCAATATCAAAACATAAATTTTCTTCTAATAAATAATATGCTAAAGATTTTTCATATTTTGATTTAATTATTTTACTAATTAAATATCTTGTTAATTGAGAATTATCATAATCTTTTTCATCACAATTAAATATTAAAAATATATTTAAAATATTTTGATTTGATACTGAATTATAAATAATTAAATTTTTATCTTTTAAACAAAAGAAATCATCAAACGCTTTATTTTCAAGTTTAGTTGATGGTATAGTATTAAATATTGGTAAATATTGATAAACCATATCTTGAAGACTTTTTGAATCAGCAATACATACAAAAATATTATCAGATCTATAATACTTATCAAAAAATCTTTTAATATAATCTCTTGTAATACCCTTTAATGAAGAATTATTACCTGTTCCAAAATTTTTATAATTTGATTTTTTCATAAATTTTTTAAATAATGATGATATTATCCAATCATCTGAGTTAATATTTTTATTATGTTCTGAATTTATTATATTTTTTTCTGAAGCAATATATTTTTCATCTAAAAGTGGTTCTTTAAAAAAACAAACTAATTTTTCAATTGCTTCCTTCATTTTATTTGTATTTATATTAATAAAATAACAAGTTGAAGTTTGAGTTGTATAAGCATTATCATAACCACCAGAATTTTGAATAAATGAATGAAAATCATTTTTATCTGGATTTTTTTTATTTCCTAAAAATAATAAATGCTCTAAAAAATGAGCGGTTCCTCCAAATTCATCATCTGAATATCCTGTATGAACTCCAACACAACAACTTGATTTACTTAATTTTTTATCACTTATTAACACAGCTGTTATATTATTGTCTAATTTAAATCCTTTTATTTCTCTTTTATCATTTTGAGTTTGTAAAATATCAAAAGACTTGTATGCCATAATCTAATATATTAAATATATAAAAAATATTATAAAAAATGTATAAAAATTTTAAAATAAAATTGAAATCTATTTTATATATAAATTATAAATTAATAATGTCCTTTGATTACATAACTGAAACAAATAATACTATTAATGATATTATTAAATTAGAATTTAATAGTAATGAAAAATATTATAAAAGTGTTCTTAAACTTCTAAATAAAATATTTGATAATGAAAGTAAAACAATTTTAAGTATTAAACCAAATAAAGCTATTATTACTCCACAAATATTAAAATTTTATAATAAAATTATTGATAAATTTGAATTAAATAAACCTCTATTTGATATTGATAATTTTGATGATGAATATATTTATAGTAATAATGATATTGAATATATTGTAGAACGGATTTGTAATAATTTATTAAATAAAATTAACTACAAATTAACTTCATACAAATATAATAATAAAAAAAAACATAAAATTATATCAATATAATTATTTTTATATAAAAAAATTGAAAATAATATTTAAATAATATTATTACCTAATAATGTTCTTAATATACAATTTTGCTATTTCAGAAAATTATTATGATTATAATATTTCTAAAGAAGTTTCAAGCAATAATATAAATTTTGATGATTTGATTAAGCATCCTAAAATATTAAAAAATGATGATGTTTATGAAAAATATGAAGAATTAAATAAATATTGTCCGGATATTAATATTATTAACGAAGACCTTAAAAAAGAATATAATATAGAGTATGATGTATTTGATATTTATTATATAAACAATTCTAAAGAAGAGTTTGAAATTGTATCTTTATTTTTTCATATTAATAATATTGAATTAATAGATAATGATAAAATTGAAAACATTGTTGAATATCCAGAATATAATTTTTTAAGAACTTTGTTTGATAGAACAATTAAAATACAAAATAATCTATTAGATGAATATAATGAAAAATTTAATATTGAATTTATTAAATTTAAACAATCAATAGAAAAAAAACCTAAATATAAATTAAAAAAAATAAAATTAGATTTATTGAATACAAAATTATATAATTATCAAATAAATAATTTAAATTGGATGATTGAAATGGAACAAAACCCTTTAAATCATCATATAACTAATGATAAATTATTATTTTTATCAGATGACCGTATTTATAATTTAAATGATAATAAAATCATTTACAAAAATCAAATTCAAAAAACAATAATTAAAGGTGGAATAATTTCAGATGAACCAGGACTTGGTAAAACTTTACAATTATTAACATTATGTTCTTATAATTTAAATATTAAAACATTAATATTAGTTCCAGAACATTTAATTGATTATTGGAAAGAACAAATTAAATTACATTTTAGTAAAAACTTAGAAAATATTAAGATTGTTGGATTTGATACATTAAAATATTCAATTAATGAATTTAAAGATTATAAAATGGATAGATTAATTATTGATGAGATACATGAATTATTACCATATATTGTTAATGAAGAAAATGAAATATATGAAAATGAAGAAATTTTTGAAATGTTAATTAAAATGGATTGTAAATATAAATGGGGTATTACTGCAACACCATTTATTAATAATAAATCATTATTTTATTTGATACAATATTTAACTAATTATGAATTAACATATGAAAATATTTATAGATGTTCTTATATTTGGGATTTATTTCCAAAAATATTTAGAAAAAATATGTATAATAATGTATCAAATGAAATTGTTTTACCTAAAATTAATATACATAATATATCTTTACAATTAAATATTAATGAAAGATTAATATATGATTCTGAATTATCATTAAAAGAGTATGTTAATGAAGATATTTTAAGACAAATATGTTGTGATATAACTATGGATTATACCGATGAAAAATATATGAATATTAATGATTTTAAAAGAATAATAATAAATAAATTTGAAGATAATTATGAATATGAAAATAATAAATTAGATTATTACAAATTGATAAATTCAAATCTATTAAAAAGTAATAATTATAATAATTTTTTAAAAAAATACGTCCATAATAATGAAAAAATAAAAAAACTTAATTCATTTAATAACAAAAAACAGGCATTAAAATATTTAACTGAATTAATAGAAGAACAAAAAAATATAACTAATAATCAAAATAGAAGATTAAATTTTATTAAAAATCAAATTAATGATGAAAAAAAATGTCCTACTTGTTTAGATATTATTAATGAAGATGAAGAAAATTATTGTATATTACCTTGTGGACATATATTTTGTAAAATATGTAATGAAATATTAATATCACAAAAGAAAAGTAATTTTTGTTGCTCTATATGTCGTAAAAACACTGATATTAATGATATATATACAATAACTAAAAACAATGAACTTAAACATAATTATAGTTCTAAAATTAATAAATTAATTGAAATCATTAATCAATTTGATGATAAAGTTATTATTTATTCACAATATGATAAAATATTATTAAAACTAAATAAAATATTACAAATTGAAAATATTGATAATATTATTTTTAAAGATAGTTATGATATTGAAAGGTTTAAAATTGATAGTAAGGTCTTATTACTAAGTTCTAATAAAAATTCTTGTGGAATTGATTTATCTTTTGTTAAAAATTTAATTATTTTTGAACCTATTAAAGGTTCTTCAAATTTTATGAAAGATGTTGAAAAACAAATTATTGGAAGAATTTATAGAATAGGGCAATTAAATGAAATTAATATTTACTCGTTAATTACTCAAAATACTATTGAAGAAACTTATTATAAATAATACAGAGTATAATAAAAAAAATGAAAAAATTTATTTATTACTAATTATTATAAATTATTTCACTAAAGACAAAAACAGAAATTATGATAAATTTACTAAAAGAAAAAGAAAAAAAAGAATTAGAACAAAAAAATTTATTTTGGATAAATCTATTAAATAAAAAAAAAGAGTTTAATAATTGTTTATATGAGAGAACTTGGAAATTAGGTCTTTGTATAACTAAAAAAGAACAAATATTTTATAATAAAAATAAAGAATTAAAAAATGAAAATGAAGAATTAAAAAATGAAAATGAAGAATTAAAAAATGAAAAATTAATAAATAAAGAATTAAAAAATGAAAATGAAGAATTAAAAAAAATAATTTCTAAGATATTAAATAAATCAATAATTGAATTATTTGATGAAAAAGAAAAAGTAATATTAAATAATTCAATAACTGGAAAAAAGAGAAAAAATAATTTTGATGAATAAATTAATTTGTATAATTATTTAATTTCTATTAAAGATACATTTTATAAAGATTTAAGAATTTTAGATAGATTAAGAGAAAAAATAAAATATTTTATTATGATAATTTAACTGTGGTATTTTTTCCAGAGTAAATAATTTTCATTAATTATTTCTTCAGCTAAATATTTATCTTGGATTTTTCCATTCATTCCAATATAATTAGTAATATTAATATTTTTTTTATAATTAACAAACCAATTAATAATTGAATTTAATAGGTTTGGTATTTCTCTTTCAACATCATTTATATTATATAATTTATCAAATAGTATGTCATTACTTGAAATAGCAATTACTTTCCAATCTGTTTCATTATCATCAATAAGAGGTATTATTCCTAATACTTTTATTTGTTTTATTTCTCCAACTTTTATTTGTTTTAAACCAATTTCAATAACATCTAAGGGGTCATTATCTCCTTTTAGATTTGTTAATTTTGAAATTACATTGGGGTCTTCAAATGTTTGAGGAAAAGCTCCATAATTAAAAAAAATATCACCATAATCATATTCTCTTGGTTTATTATTAATAGTGTCTTGAATAATTGAATGATATTTATGTTCTTTATTTATTTCATATTTTTTTCTGGTCCATTTAGGTATTTCACAAATAAAATTATATAAATATTCTTTATTTAATAAACTTTCATTCCAAGGATTACCAAAATCAGAATAATATTGTTTTATAGGAATTTTTAAAGGAATATCATTCCAAGGAGAAATTGGATTATTATTATTGTAAAAGTTAATTATATTATTTTCATTTTTAGTTGTTATATTATTCATCAAAATATAATATATAATTATAATTAAAAATTGAAAAAAAATACTAATAATAAAATATAATACTAATTAAAATGGATGAAGATGATTTAGAATATCATTTAACGGATATTGATAATTTTAATAAAGATTATATTGATATTAATAGAGACAGTATAACAAAGGATAAAACTATTAATAATATTTATAATAATCAGATTGATGAACCATTTCATAATTTTTGGTTTTTAATAAATCATTGTAAATTTATTAAAGGATATAATGATTTTAATACTTTATATTTTGCTTTAAATATAAAAAATAAAGAACATAAAAAAATATTAGATTATTTAAAAAAAATATTAGAATATATAAAAGAAAATTATGAAATAAAATTTAAAAATGAAAAATTTACATATAAATTATTGAGAGAAAAAGATTATAATTATCCTATTGTTTTATCTTTTAATAAAAATGATAATTCAAATATAACAAATAATGATGGTGATGAAATTAATTTTATGGATTTAAAAAATAATAATTTAATAAATTATAGTATTTTATTTGAAACAAATTATTTCTATGTAAAAGATAATACTATATATTTAAATCTAAATATAATTACACTTCAAAGTAAAGAAACAGATAAAAAAAAATTTGGTAATTTAAATATTATACCAAAAACTATTCAAAATATTAAACCACAAACTATTTCTTATAAAACTAATAATATTAAACCTCCTGAAACATTAAGTGAGAAAAAAAGTATATTTCAAATTGATTCAAATATTCTTATGCAAAAAATAGGAAATCTTAAAAAATCTCAAAATGAAGAAACTAAAAAAGAAATTGAAGAAAAATCTAATCCTGGATATTCTTATTTAGAACAAAAAAAGTTATTAAAAACATTTATTATTGATATTCCACCAGAAAATATTGATAAGAAAGAAAAGAAAGAAAAGAAAGATAAAAAAGATAAGAAAGATAAAAAGGATAAAAAAGATAAAAAGGATAAAAAAGATAAAAAGAATAAAAAAGATAAAAAATTATAAAATAAAATATTATAATTTATATATGATAAATAAAAGCATTGATATTTTAATATTTAAGATAAAATATTTCTAATATTATTAAGTAATATCCATAATTGAAATTCTTCATTACATCCACTATTAATATTATTTTCAGTATTTGTTAAATCAAATAATATTTGTGATTTAGTTTTATCATCTATTTTTTGTTTGAGTATAAATTTAACATAACATTCTAATATTGAATTGAATAAATAACCTTCATTATTTAATTCTCTTGATACATTAATAACATCATCACAATTTGTAATATTTGAAACATATTTATTAAACTTTTTATATGTAATATATCTACTATTTTTATAAATATTTTTTTTATTTAATTTGATATTTAGATATTTCAAATTTTGTAAAAATAAAATACATTTTCGCATATCACCAGAAGATAATTTAATTACTGCATTTATTCCTGATTTTTTAATATCTATATTTTCATTATTTGAAATTTCTAATATTTTTTCTTTAATATTATTACAAGGTATTTCTTTAAATTTAAATTTCATACATCTACTTTGTATTGGTTCAATAATATTATGAATATTATTACATATAAATATAAATCTTGTAATATATGAATAAGATTCCATCACTTTTCTTAATGCTGTTTGTGCGTCTTTTGTCATTGATTCTGCTTCATCCAGTATTATTATTTTAAATGGAGGAGATGGATAATTTGGATCTGCTGTAGTTGTTTTTAATTTTGTAAAATTTATAATTTTATTTCTTACAACACCAATACCTCTTTCATCTGAAGCATTTAATTCTAAAATATTTTGTTCTAATCTTTTAAAACCATATAATTCATAACATAATGATAAAGCTGAACTTGTTTTACCTACACCTGGAGAACCCCATAATAATAAATTAGGCATTTCAAGTGTTTTAGTTATATTAATCATAAAATTAATTATTTCATCTTGTCCTATAATATCTTTTAATTTAATTATTCTATATTTTTCAATCCAAGATGTCTTATCATTTTTAAATGCATATTTTTCATTATTCATATTAAGTTATAATAATATTTTATTATTTAAATTCAATTTTTATATAAATATATTTAAGCGTTTTATTGTATTATTATTTATAAATAATATTTTATATGGATACTGTAAATTTAGTAAATAAAACTTGTAATGAAATCACTAATAAATTATTTAATTCATTAGCTGATAATTCCGATAATATTTCACCAAGTGATAATATTGTTTCAACCAATTTTCTTATTTTTGGATATGAATTATCACTTTTTAGCATTTTTATAATTGTTATTGTATTAATTGTTGTTCTTAAATTCCTTTATTCTTGGTTCTTTAGTTCTAAAAATGAAGAAATTGTTAATATTACTAAATCCGATAATATTTCATCAACAGAAAGTGATGATGAAGATGATATTTCTACAAGTAATAACGATTAAATTATTACTATTAAATAAAAAAAATTTTTTAGATTATCTATTTTAAATTATCTATTCTCAATGGTATTCATAATCTTAATTTTAAATTTTGTTGAAATTCTTTTACCATATAAATTTGGAAGAGTTTTTAATAATTCTATCATATTATTAATAATAAATTCTATTTTTTCATCAATTGTTATTTCATCCAATAAATAACAAGACATATCAATCTTATTTTCAACATTTACTTTATTAAATGTTTCTTCATTATATTCAATTTCTTTTTTTAAATCATCAATAATTATATTAATTATATTCAAATCAAAAAATGATGATTGGTATAAATATACAATTGCTGATAATATCTTATTTGATTTATCCTGATCGTATTCTTTCATAATATTATCATATTCAAATTTAGTATAATCTCTTAATAAATTTTCAAATGTTTTTGTATTATTATTATCATCAATATAATACATATCTTTAATACTATAACATAATCTTGCAATAAACATTTTATTAGCTTTAATTGTTGATTTTAATTTATTAAATACTAATACTACAAGTTCTTTAAAATCTTCAATATTATTAAATGTTAAACTCTTAATATTATTAACTGAATTATCAAAATTATTATTATTAAGAGTATTTAATGCTTCCATTATTACAGATTTATTAACATTATCTTCTATTGATTTTTTTAATACACCATTATTCTTATTCTTCTTCTCTTGCATCAATTCCCAAGTATTATTATCCAAATAATTTGTAATAATATCATTAGTTGTTTCAACCATATCAATGGTCTTTAACAATTCATTACTATCAAATACTTCCATTATCAATATACTATTATTAAATTAATATTTTTAAATAAATTTCAATTTTTATTTTCTTGTATAAATTGTGCTCTTCTTTCCAAAATATTTATCCTTAACCTCCTTCAAATTACCCTCATCCTTTTTGAATACATAATACCTATATAAGAAAGCAATATCCTTATATGTCTTATTAAGATCACTTTCATCAGTGTAAAACGAATATCCCTTTTTAGCAAAATTCATATTTCCTAATTTATTACCGGTGGTTTCATTATTTACAACATCTCTTATATAATTTTTATTATCATCATAAACAGTTTTAAAATTTTCACTTTCAATTAATCTCATATTACATTTTTCTTTAAATGATTTAATTATAAAATCATGATCCACAATATATTCAGGTTTAAATTCTTCATCCTCAAAAATCCAATTTAAATGGACGTCTATAGTATCTCCTAAATGTGTTTTATTATTGTCATCATATTTCTTTTTTAAACCAAATATCATTTTTTTATTTCCATTTTCATCTGTATTATTTAAAATATATTCATTATTATTTTGTAATAATTTTCTTATTTTATCTCCATCCATTACTTCAAAAATTAAATAACCACCTGGTCTTAAATAATCATTTAAATTTTGACAAAAATTACTCCAAGAATTTTCATTCTTCAAATAATAATGTAATGACATACTTGAATTGGCTCTATCAAAATATGTTTTATTATTTTCGCCAAAAAATTTATTAAATAATTTTATTTGGTCTTCATCCATTCTACCAATTGATTTTATTTGGTCTTCATATGTTAATAAACAAGTTGCATCACCTTGAATAAATGACATTGGACGAACATTTGGTTTTGTTTTTTTCAAGTTATTATATCTCCATAATGATTTTTTATAACCAAAAATTTCAGTTTTACTTGGTTCTATACCCACATAATAATCAACTGTAGCATAATAAAATTTATTAATATCTCCACCTTGACCACTTCCAAAATCTATAACCTTATATTGCATTTCATAATTATATAAGTAATTAACATAAGTATAAATAAGTTGTGATTTTACCACATTTTGAAATTGATTAAATGGATCATATTTTTCTTTTTTTTTATAATATTCTTCATCTTTAATAAAACTTTTTGGTCCTTCATCAATTTTACTTCTCATTTCTTTTATATATGTATCATACTTTGAATTATCTTTTAATTCCATAAAGTCATTATCAGTTATAGGATTTAATATTGTTTTCCAAATTTTATGTGCAACAGATAAGCTATTACCATAATTTGTTTTATATTTTTTAACTTTTTCAGTTTTATCAAATCGTGTTCTCATAGGTGTCCATCTCATATATTCATTTAATTCTGTAATTCTATCATAATAAAATTCCACAACCGTTTTATCATTAATTATTTTACCATCAATTGACCTTACATTTCCATCTTCATTTATTAATAAATAACATCTACTCTCTTTTTTATTCATTGAAAATAGTTCTGGTTTTTCTTGACCTCCTATTTTATTTCCAGCATATAAATTACATATATAATAATAACTTCTTTCATCATTTGTATTTTCTTCAACTTCATCATCTTCATTATATGTTTTAATTGTGTCGTCAAATACAACTAAAATTTTATTAGTTTTTGGATCTTTTTCAAATTCAATATAAAAGTCAATTGAATTCATATTTGCAGGTTTCCATTTTAAATCAGATAATTTTGACTTTTTTGCATTTATTTCATATTTTTGTTCTAAAGGTTGATAAATTAAACCATCTAATTCATAAGGACAATTCATATCTTTATCTTTAGTAAATGTATTCCACAATAAATCAGAATAATAAAATATTTCATTGTCTTTTAAACCATAAACATCTACAAAATATTTTTTTCTTACAATTACATTTTTCTTTGACTTTTTTAAATTATCCATAATATCATCATACATTGAATACAAATTATTTGTATGAATATCTAATATTTTATCCATATTATCTATATCATCTGTCTTAATTTCCTTAAATTTTACATTTACTTTATTAATATCATTAATTAATTCATCTATTACAGATAATCTTTTCATTAATCTTGCTTCATTTCTATAATCAACACCAGATAATACTAAACAATCAAATACCATATACAAATACTTATTATACTCTTGAATAAATATATATTCTCCATCTAATATACTATTATTAAATTTACTATTAATATCAATTCCTGTATCCTTCACATTTAAATTATTTGATATTAAAAAACATCTCTTATCTTTAACTATTAACATATATCTTTCACCATCTGACTTATCAGTCACAGCATAATTATTTGGTAAATTATCAACTGTTTGTTCTAAATCTAATGAAACTGGTTGTCTCCCTAATAATTTAGTTATTGACTCATTACTTCCTAATAAGTTTTTATACAAATCAATTATTTCAGTATTTTCTTCTACACTCATAATATTATTTGTTTGTTGAACTATCTTGATAATATTTTCACTTAATGAAAACATTTCTTCCATAGCAACCTTTTTATCACTTAATAAACATTCTAATTCTACTTCATTTTTTGTTATAGCATCTTCTATGTTATTAATATTATATGCTTGTTTTACTGATGTTAAGTCAAATCTAAATACATTTTTATTCTTTGTAATAAAATAACTATTTCTACTTTTAAAACGATAAACTATATTATATTCACCTTTTTCAAAATTTTTATTTACATTTGATAATTTACTCTTTTCTTCCTTTGTTAATTCTAATTCTTCATCCAATTTTATTTTAATATAATAATTTAATATTGTTATATAGTTATTAACATCCTTCACCTTTTTAATAACCTTTAAATTATCATTATTCTTTTTACCAATAGCAAGTTTTAATAATGTGCTAAAAATTAATTCATTTCTCTTCTTACTAAACATTTTAATATAATCATTTATAGTATCAATATTATCTATAGTTATTCTATAATTCTCTAATACATTCTCTTTTGTTTTACAACTTAAGATTATATCTAATTGTGTAGAATTACTAAACTTATATTTATCATTTTTAGAGGTTATTATATTTAATACACTATTTAAATTATTAAATCTCTCTAATGTTAATAAATCTGTTTTTTGAAATAATGATAATTCTAATTCATTCTTGTTTTTATCATATTTATCTATAAATTTTTTAATTTTATCAATTACTTCTTTGTCTAAAGTATCTAATATAACCATATTCTTTATTATATATATAGTTATATATTAAAATCAATTTTTATATTTTATATCTATAATATCTCAAAAAAAAAATTGAAAAATAAAATCTCTGATGGTTTTAACATATTAGAGTTAATTTAACAGTCTTGTATTGTAGTTTATTTGAGAAATGCCCAGACCTAACTTTGTTCCAATGGATTTCACCGTGGATGGTGTTACTAAGACGCTTAAAACTGTTCCCAAAGGTGATACATCTTACATGTTGGATTTCAACTGTGAGGGATACAAAGCTCTTAACAGCCCTAATGAAATCAATCGTGATGGAAAGAGTTTTTATCTTTCCAGAAACTTTCTCAATGAGAAAAAAGAGAGTTCTCCTTCCAACAAAGTACAAATTCCTTTTGAAGAGAAGAAATTCTCATTGAGTGGATTCGAAGTTCCGATTTCTTGTGTTCTGACAAGCACTGGAGCTTATATGTGTAATAAACATTCAGCTACTTTTAAATTATTAAACTCCCCTGATTCCATTGAAGCTGACGGAAAGTCTTATCGTCTTCAGGGAAATTTTCTCAACGTCACTGAATTCAAGAGGATTGAAGTTTCGGCTCTCTTCGACAGAGCAGATGGTTTTCAAGGTTCAGTCAGATTGACAATCCAAGGCAAAAATCCTTCTACTGGAGGTTTGGTTGTCAATCAGGAAATCTTTCAAGGAAAAACTTTCACTTCTAAGGGCTTTTTTTGTCTTATTGAAGGTATTGTTTGGAAAATTGTCTCAAATCCCAAAGGTATTTGGGCTCATCCGGTTCCTAATACTGAATTGTTTAAAGCTTTAAGAAGCCCAAGAAACAATGCCAAGGATTCTGGTGACGATCTCAAGGATTCTGGTGACGATCTCAAGGCTTCTGATGACGATGCTGATGATGGCAGTGGAGACTGGGCTTAATTGTCTCACGCTTAATGGAGGGATATTGCTTTTAGCAGGGACCCTACCAGTTGTATCAACAAAGTGTTGATTTGAGAGTTCTCTGAATGACTTTTAAGATGATTACTGTTTTCACCGCTTAATATGTTATAAGAATATATCGTTGTATGATAGTTCTTGACATTTTAAAGTGAATACTTTAACAATTTTGAAATGATAAGATGAATTTCTTAATAATATACTTTTATTTATTACCCTATTTTATATACAACCCCCCCCCCCATAAAAATTATTTTTTTAATAATATTTAGGTCTTGTTTTTATAATTTAATTCAATTTATATATATATATTAAAAAATTGAATTAAATTTTATATATTTATTAATTATAATAATGTCAATTTTCAATACATTTAAGCCATTAATTTTTAAATTAAATGAAAGCACATTTAATATAAAAGATATAGATTATAATATTGAATTCAGTAATGATAATTCATATCCATTACTTAAATTAGGTTATAATCATTTTATCTTACAAAATTTACATAAATATAATACTGATGGATTAAAAAAAAATCAAAATATAAGTAATTTAAAATATATTACTGAACCATTTACAATTAAAGAATTCACATCAAGAGAAGAAAAAAAAACTTCAATAATAGATAATGTAAATAATTTAATTAATTCAATTGATAAGAATATTCCTAAAGTGGATAATAATTATTTTACTCAATTATGGGAAATGATTTTATATTTTGATTTACTTTCAGATAAAAGTGTAAAAGTTATGAATATAACAGATAGTAATTCTTATTTTATTGAAAGTTGTATAATATATAGATTATTAATTAATAGTAAATTAGATAAAGATGAATTTATTATTGATGATACAGAAAATAATTTTGTTAAATATTTTAAAAAAAATATTAATAATAAATACTCTAAAAATAGTATAGATTTAATAACAACTGAAATTCATAATATTGAAGGAGATAAAATTCTTTCAGAACAAAAATCATTTAAAATAATTTTAGACCATATTTATACTATTTTAGACGCTCAAAGTGATGGAGGTGATTTAGTATTAAAGATATATGATAATTATACATATGTATCATTAAATATGATTGAATTTATTAAAAGTTTTTATGATGAAGCGTATATTTGTAAGCCTTTTACAAGTTTAAGTGTTAATTCAGAAAAATATTTAATATGTAAAAATTTTAAAAAATCAAAAGTTTCAAAAGATGTAATGGAAAATATTAAAAAAATAATAAAAACAATGAATGATAATAAAGATTATAATATATATTATTTATTAGAAAATTTAGAAATTAATGATAGTAATATTAAGTTATATAAAGAAATAAGTAATAAAATTTCTCAACATCAATATATTGGAATTAATAATATGTTTGAATATTTAAATTTAGAAAATAAATTTGGTTCAGAATTTCATGAAATTTTAAATAAATATGACAATGCTACTGAATTTTGGTCTTCTGTATTTTTAAATAAGAAAAATTTTGATAATATTAAATATTTAAATTCTAAAAAAAAATCTTCTAAAGGTGGTAAAACATCTAAAAAAACTACAAAAACTAAAAAATAATTTATTTAAAATATTTTTATTTATTTTATAATTTTATATTATAAATGATTAATTCTGAAGTAATTTTACAATGTATTTTAATACTATCTGCTTTTACATTATTTTATACATATAAAAATGATTTTAATGTATTCTTACTAACCTTATTACTTATTACAAGTGCTTTATGGTGTTATACATTTATTAATGAACTTACAAATACTTGGTCTAATAAAATTAATAAAACAGTTGAGAATATTGAAAATATAGTTGGAAATAAAGCAAGTGTATTAACAGATAGATTGTTAAATAATTAATTTATTTAATATTATTAACATTAATTAATACATTAATATATTTATGTATAATATTATCATTATTTTTATATTTATTTGTATTATCTAATCCATATAAATCTTTTATTGTGTTTGTTGTTTCATTATAATATCTGTCTCTTATACACATCTGACGCTGCCGACGATCTACTCTGTGT
>OJDV01000400.1_pt1 | contig 15577 bp, 13 predicted proteins | sample 1592911 | NCBI WGS metagenome assembly OJDV01 (sample SAMN05416860, study PRJEB24817) | seawater metagenome | isolation source: Sea water | place: Canada:Atlantic | collected 2013-11 | reverse complement strand
GAGTAGATCGTCGGCAGCGTCAGATGTGTATAAGAGACAGGAGTTAAGCTGAGTAAATATTTGATTTATTATTTCATATTCACCGTTGGTTTGCACATGTATTCTCGTTTCGGTTTTAACAATTCTGCAAATGGTGAAGAAGTTGAGGTTGTAATTGTTCAACCGAATATTGATCCTTACAATGAGAAATTTACAACCGCTCCCTCAGATCAGATTGATAAGATGATAAACCTTGCTAAAGAGAAGTTAACTCCAACAACGGATTATTTAGTTTTTCCAGAAACTGCTATTCCAGAAGCTCATTGGGAGCATGAGTTTCAGGTCTTATATGTCACTGATGAATTAAAGAAGTTACGTGAAATTAGTCCAAACTTGAAGAGCATTATTGGGTCTTCTGCTTCAGTGTTGTACACACCAGGAATGGAGTTGAGACCAACTGCAAATGAATTTAAAGACGGAAGTGGTCATTACGATAATTACAATGCAGCATTTCAGCTGGATGAAAATGATGGCGTTCAAATACACCATAAATCAAAATTAGTGTTGGGTGTAGAGAAGCTACCTTTTATTCGATCAATTCCATTAATGAAAAAGCTGTCAATTAACCTTGGCGGTACTTCAGGAGGCTTAGGGTATTCTGAACACCCAGAGGTTTTTAAAGCGCCAAATGCTAATTCTGTTATTGCTCCAATTATCTGTTACGAATCTATTTATGGAGAGTATGTAACGGAATATTCGAGAAAAGGGGCAAATTTATTCGCCATTATTACAAATGATGGCTGGTGGGGCGACACTCCAGGGTACAAACAACATTTAGCGTACGCTAGCCTGCGAGCAATTGAAAACAGAAGGTCAATTGTGCGTTCTGCAAATACTGGAATTTCTGCAATTATCAATGAAAAAGGAGAAATACTGGAGCAAACTGAATGGTGGGAAGATGATGTAATCTCGGCAAAAGTTAAATTGAATTCTAAAATAACTTTCTATGCGGATTACGGCGATTACATTGGTCGAATTGCTAGTTTATTAGCTGTATTGATGATTGCTTTGACCGTTGTCAGAAAATTAAATAAAACTGGAAAACGATTAGGGTAGAACTGGAAAGTAATTACAAATCCAAAAAGAGAATTACAAATTACGAATCTGGTAATTAAGAATTAGTTAGCCTATACTTTTTAAGGATCATTTGTGGATTCGTGGCAAAGAGAATTTTAAATTAAGAGTCTGGGAATTACGATTGCAGGGAAGAATTAAAATCTTTTAATTGCGAATGTTTAATTGTCACATATAGCGGAGTCTACATGTATACAATCATTGAGCTGCTTTGAATTAAAGAAAAATTAAGAATTTGGGAATTGCGAATTGGTTAATCCTATCCATTAAGAATCCTTCGTGTATTCGTCGCCATTATTTGTAATGCCGATTGATACTTTCAGTAAATTTGCAAGCCAATATAAGATTAGATTATGGAAAAGTACGATGTAGTAATTATAGGTTCAGGTCCTGGAGGATATGTTGGTGCAATTAGATGCGCTCAATTAGGCATGAAAACCGCGCTAATTGAAAAATACGGTAGCTTAGGCGGAACTTGTTTAAATGTGGGTTGTATTCCATCTAAAGCCTTGTTGGATTCATCTGAACATTATCATCAAGCAAAGCATGATTTTACAGAGCATGGCATAGACTTGAAAGATTTGAAGGTCAATTTTAAGCAGATGATTGCTAGAAAAAGAGGTGTTGTAGAGCAAACTGTAGGAGGAATTGACTTCTTAATGAAGAAGAACAAAATTGACGTTTTTCATGGAATGGGATCTTTTGAATCACCAACCGTTATAGCAATAGATGATTCAGCAGGTGAAGCAAATAAAATTGAAGCAAAAAATGTTGTCATTGCAACGGGTTCTAAGCCGGGTTCTCTTCCTTTCATAAAATTAGACAAGGAGAGAGTGATTACTTCGACTGAAGCATTGGAATTAAAGGAGGTTCCAAAGACGATGACAGTAATTGGCGGTGGAGTAATTGGTTTAGAATTAGGATCTGTTTATGCTCGATTGGGAACCGAGGTAACAGTAGTTGAGTACATGGACAGAATTATTCCTACCATGGATTCAACGATGAGTAAAGAGTTAATGAAGTCTTTGAAAAAACTCGGCATTAAATTTTTAGTTAGCCATAAAGTAAAAGAAGTTACTAGAAAAGGGAAAGTTGTTACCATTAAAGCTGATGACAAGAAAGGTGCAGAGGTAGTTCTTACTGCAGATTACTGCTTAGTTTCTGTTGGGAGAGTTGCTTATACCGACAAATTAGGATTGGATAAAGTTGGAATTAAAACTGACAACAGGGGAAGAGTAGATGTAAATGATCACTTACAAACCAATGTGCCGAATATTTATGCAATCGGTGATGTGGTGAAAGGAGCAATGTTGGCTCATAAAGCGGAAGAAGAAGGAACCTATGTTGCTGAATTCATGAATGGCGAAAAGCCACACATCGATTACAATTTGATTCCTGGAGTAGTTTATACTTGGCCTGAAGTTGCTTCGGTAGGTAAAACTGAAGAAGAATTGAAGGAATCAAAGGTTAGTTACAAAACAGGTTCATTCCCGTTTAAAGCAAGTGGTAGAGCTAGAGCTTCAATGGATCTTGACGGTTTAGTTAAGGTGCTGGCAGATAAGGAAACTGACGAAATTTTAGGAGTTCATATTTGTGGACCAAGAGCGGCAGATATGATTATGGAAGCAGTTGTAGCTATGGAGTTCAGAGCTACTGCAGAAGATATTTCAAGAATTTCTCATGCACATCCAACTTTTTCTGAGTCTACAAGAGAAGCAATGTTAGCTGCAACGGATAATAGAGCAATTCATATCTAACGATAATAAATATCTTCTACGAATTAATTCAATGTGACACTTTAGAATATAGAACAAAACAGCAAGAAGCATGTCTTCTTGCTGTTTCTTTTTAATAAAAATAACAATGTCAAAAACAGGTGTTTTATTAATCAACTTAGGTACTCCAAACGACGCAAAGTGGGGTGCGGTAAGAACGTATTTATCAGAATTTTTGAATGATCCGCGGGTTATTGATCTTCCATGGCTATTTCGAAAAATTTTAGTCAATGGAATTATAATCCCATTTAGATCATTTAGTTCAACTAAAATTTACAAGCAGCTTTGGACAGAGAAAGGATCCCCATTAATTTATCACGGAGAAAGCGTAGCGGAAAAACTTCAATCCCAATTAGGAGAAGATTTTGGGGTTCATTTAGCAATGCGCTATCAAAATCCAAGCATGGATAAGGTGATGGGCGAAATGAAGTTAAAAAACTATAAAAAGTTAATTATTATCCCATTATTTCCTCATTACGCATCGGCTAGTTCAGGTTCCGCAATGGAAAAGGCATTTAAGATCTTAAGCAAATGGTGGGTTATTCCTGAAATTTCTATGGTAAGTCAATTCTGGGATAATGAAGGTTTTATCAATTCTTTTGTGGCAAGAGCGAAACAATACAATATGGACGAATTCGATCACATTTTATTCAGTTATCATGGTTTGCCAGAAAGACATGTAGATAAAGTATATGACGATGGAGTGCCATGCGCTGATCATAACTGTGAGAATGAAATAACCGAGGATAGTAAGTATTGCTATAAAGCTACTTGCTTTGCAACAACGAGGTTATTGGTAGAGAAATTAGGGATACCAAAAGAAAAGTACACAGTTGCATTTCAATCGAGACTTGACAAAAAATGGTTGACTCCTTTTTCAGATGAAATAGTAGCAGAAAGAGGAAAAAAAGGAGACAAAAAAATTCTGGCTTTTTCACCTGCATTTATATCAGATTGTTTGGAAACCACGGTTGAAATTGGAATTGAATACCAAGAGATTTTTGAAGAACATGGTGGAGAGAAAGTGCAATTGGTAGAAAGTTTGAACGACCATCCTTTATGGATTGATACGCTGGAGAGGATGGTAAGAGATAGGGCTTAAAAGATTTGTCTATCTTTTTAAAGCCAAAAGAAATGAGTTTAACTCCTGTTTTAATAAAGTAAATTGGACAACGAATCTTCGCTCGTTTTTTAAAAATTAGACTGTTTATGGTTAGACTTGTATAACTGTTTTGGTCGTATAAATTTATTTAATACACTGATAATTATGTACACTAAAAGAAGATATAGCTTCTTTATGACCTTCAATTGGTCAAAGAAACCTTTTCTAATTGGGACATTATACACTGCAATTATTTGTGTTTTCAGTCACTTTTTAGAGTTGAATATAGCTTTGCCTTGGCAACCGGTTAGTGTCATCGGTATTGCAGTAGCCTTTTATTTAGGTTTTAAAAACAATAGTTCATATGACCGCCTTTGGGAAGCAAGAAAGATTTGGGGTGGAATTGTAAATAATAGCCGTTCTTTTGGAGCAGCTGTATTGTCGTTTGTTAAAGGAAATGAGCAGAAAGAAGTTCATCGCGAATTAATTTATCGGCATTTAGCTTGGATCACAGCGTTAAGGCATCAGTTGAGATTAAGTAGAGAGTGGGAGCATACAGAAAGTCGAATCAAAGGTCTTTATAGTCCGGTTGTATGTGAAGATTACGATTTGAAATTAGAGTCTGAATTAAAGAATTTTCTTTCGGAAGAAGAATTAAGAGCATTGGATAATAAGTCTAATAAAGCTACTCAGATTTTAAAAATTCAATCAGAGCGTTTGCAAGAATTGAGAGAATCGGAATATTTTGAAAATTTTCGACATATGGAGTTTTTTCATCTCATAAAGTCTTTTTATGACGATCAAGGAAAATCTGAAAGGATTAAAAACTTCCCTTTTCCTAGACAATATACCTCAGCCGCACTTTGGATTTCCATGGTCTTTGCTGGACTTTTACCTTTCGCATTATTAGACGTGGTAAATGAAAAAGATAATTTTATATTATTCTGTCTATCCCCGTTGATAGCAGGAATATTAATTTGGGTATATTTTTTAATGGAATTAATAGGAGATTATTCTGAAAATCCATTTGAAGGCACCTACAATGATGTTCCCATAACTTCCATCTCTCGTGGAATAGAAATTGATTTGAGAGAAATGTTAGAAGAAGATAACATTCCGGAGGCTCTTAATTCAAAGGATGGCTTTTTATTATAACTATTGTATAGTGGAGTTTAGTGTAATTATTGGGATCATTTTTATTAGCTGCCTCCTCTATTATTTTAAAAACCCGATCGCAGGATAATTTGATTTTAATTATTTCACTATTAATTAGCAGGGGCGAGCTTATTTACAACAATTCATCGGGAGATATATTATACTCTGATTTACCAGCAAATTCTATGCTTCGGCTGTTTTGAGCTGTTGGAGATAATAGACAAACAAAGCCCAGCAATAAAGCAATTAATAGGATTTACATGTGTTCAAGGATGCAGTCGAACAACAGATGGTAAGTTTCGTAACAACAATAGAAGCACAAATTCCGGGAACAGTAATTTTGAAATTAAAGAGAAAATATTATCTTTAGAACTAAATTTAATTACATGACAAAAAAGAAAAGTAAATCGAATGTAATGTTCATTGTTGCAGGTTTTTTAGTTTTATTAGGTGTCCTGATGATGTACAACAGTTATGTGTCAAATGACAAAGGATTAATTGCTAGTGGTATTTTTTCTATTGTTATAGGAGGGGTGCTAATTTTTGTTTCACGAAAGTCGGCTAAGAGGAGAAGGAGATAGACTAGTTCAAAACTTCTCCTTCAGGTCGTTTGTGTTTCCAACGTCTATGACTCCATAACCAATATTCTGGTTTTTGTTGAATTACCTTCTCCAGCATTTGAGTGTGGGTTTTCGAAATGTAGCCAAGTTCTTCCTCATTAGGTTGTTCAGTAATTACATCGTATTGCAATTCGTAATAACCTCGTTTCATTTTGTAAATGTTTGTGAAGATTACAACTGCATCAAATTCTTTTGCAAACTTTTCTGTTCCAAATTGAACACCAGTTTCTTGGTTTAAAAAGTTCACCCAATAGGCACGTTGGCTTTTTCTTGGGGACTGATCAGCGCCAAAAATTATAGAGTATAAATCCGAATTTATGTCGTTTAATTTGTCTTTTATTTTTTTAATTGGAAGCATTTCTAAACCGTATTTCGAGCGACTTTTTGTAATCTTTTCGTTAATGAATTGATTGTTTAAAGGAGTGTAAAGTGCCAGCGTTTTGTGCTCTGTTGTAGCACCAATGGTTATTGCAAATAACTCCCAATTTCCATAATGGCCGCCAACTAAAACTACTTGCCTACCTTGTTTGTAATACTGATTTACCACTTCAATATTTCTATTTTTCATTCGAATTTTTGCATCATCTAACGAAATACTAAACGCTTTTAAACTCTCTACTACCAAATCACATAAATGGCTGTAAAATTTTGCTTCAAGGGCTACTATTTCTTTTTCTGATTTATCTGGAAAGGAGTTGTTCAAATTTTGGCGTACCACTTTTGTGCGGTATCCAATTATTTTATAGAGGACCAAATAAAGAAAGTCCGAAAGCAAATAAAGCATCCAAAATGGAAGCTTTGAGATCGGAAGAATAACAAGGTAGAATAATATTTTTGAACCCATTATTGTACGTTTTGAATGTCGTAGTTTCGACTCATAAAAGTAAGTTTATCTCCATTCTTTTTGTTCGCCATTAACTTCCCCAAAGGAGAATTCAAGGAAAGCCCCATTAATATTTCTTTATCTATATCAAGCTTGCCAAAAGCAATTCCAAAAAAGAAAAGCCCGTGATTCGTTAAAACCAAACTGCCACTCTGAATGGAATCAACAGTACTTAGAGGGATTTGATTTAAGTAGTTAGTTTGTTTTTTAAGGTAAGCTATTCTTTCTTCAATTCGTCCAACTTCTTGATTCATCATTTCTCTCGAAGTCTCAAATTTATCGCCGGCACTGCTCTTGGTTTCTTTTCCAATCTCTTCATTTACAGAATGTAATTCTTCTATATAATCAGTTAGTTGTGCTTCTAAATGCTGTCGAATAAAAGAAATGATTGTTGTTTTTTCCATGAAAGACAAATGTATCCATCAAATTTAGATTTACAGTTTCTTGCCATCCTTGTAAAACATACCTTTGTGAAGTGAGACTAATTGCCCACATAAATCGATCTGATTATCCTCATTTTGCCGATGCTTTGGTGAAGTGGTCAAATCAGTTTGAAGTCGCCTCAATCCTCAACAGTAATACTTATTCCGATACCTATGGAGCCTATACTTTAATTGCAGGAATAGGATTTAAAAGGATATTCAGAAACGGAAGTATACATGAACTTAGAGCGTTCTATAATTCAAAAAAAACATGGCTTTTTGGACATTTGGGTTACGACTTAAAAAATCAATTTGAGGAACTAACTTCTCGACATCAAGCAAATTTTGGTTTTGGAGATTTAAGTTTCTTCGAACCAGAAATTTTGGTCATACAAAAAAGAGAAGAGAATGAAGTGTTATTTTATGGAGATGATGAATTGAAGGTTGCCGCGTTTGTAAAGAGTTTGAATGACTTTCATTCTGTCACTGTTGCTTTGCCCAAGTTGCAAGCAAAAATGCAGAAGGAAGATTATCTAGATGCAATAAAAAAATTGCAAGCTGAAATTCAGTTTGGGAACATCTACGAAATAAATTATTGTCAGGAGTTTTATAAAGAGCAAACTAAAATTGATACAGCAGCAACATACGCTATGTTAAATGCCAAATCTGCCATGCCGTATTCTGCTTTCTATAAATTACAAAGCGATACTTTAATTTGCGCTTCTCCTGAACGGTTTTTTACCAAAAGAGGAGATCAACTTTATTCTCAACCAATAAAAGGAACCATTCAAAGAGGGCGCACTGAGCAAGAGGATGAAGCTTTAAAACTACAATTACGGTCAGATTTGAAAGAGCAAACCGAAAATGTGATGATAGTTGATTTGGTTCGTAATGATTTGTCAAGAACTTCTGCAAGAGGAAGTGTTACAGTGGAAGAGTTGTTTGGTGTCTATGCATTCCCTCAAGTTCATCAATTGGTTTCGACGATAAGTTCGACGTTAGATAAGAAGTATGACATTTTTGATGTCATTGAAACAACTTTTCCAATGGGAAGCATGACGGGAGCGCCAAAAATATCTGCTATGCAAATAGCAGATATGCATGAAAAGTCGAGAAGGGAATTATATTCAGGAAGCATCGGTTATATTGGCCCTGACGGAGACGCAGACTTTAATGTAGTTATTCGGAGTTTGATGTATTCTGCAAAGACTGAATATTTATCTTTGATGGTTGGCGGTGCAATAACTAATCTCGCAGAAGCGGAAAAAGAATACGAAGAATGCTTGCTTAAGGCTAAGGCTATATTTGAATTAGGAGAGACATAAATGTATAAAACGTTTAAAAAGGAATTTAAGAATTGCAATATTCGCTTCGATCAGAAAATTTTGATTGCTGTAAGTGGAGGTGTTGATTCAATGGTCTTGTGGGATTTAATGCACAGATCCAAACACTTGTATGGAGTAGCTCATGTCAACTTTTCGCTGAGAGGAGAGGAAAGCGACAATGATCAAGAATTAGTTAAAAGAATTGCAGCCGAGCGTAATATTCCGTTTTTCTCTAAAAGGGTGAATACAGCATCTTTTGCAAAAGAAAATGGTGTTTCTATTCAGATGGCAGCTAGAACGTTGCGCTATGATTTTTTTAATGAATTAGAAATATCTCATCATTATGATACTCTGGCAACTGGCCACCATTTAGAGGATGATATTGAAACGTTTTTATTGAATGTTAACCGAGGAACGGGAGTAAAAGGATTGGCTGGAATTCGCTCAAATGAAATTCGCTTTCGTCCATTATTAAGTTTTACGAAAGCTGAAATTCGAGAATATGCCACTGAGAATTCGGTTGAATTTCGAGAAGATAAATCAAATGAATCAATCAATTACGAACGGAATTGGTTTCGCCATGAGATAATAGCGCCTTGGAGGAAAAAGAACCCTAGTTTGCTGAAAGTTATGAAGCAAAATCTTCATCATTTAAAAGAGACTTTTGATATTCTTGATGGTTTTGTTGAACAACAGTCAAAGAAACTACAAACAGAATTAGTTAAAGGGTATATAAATTTCTCTACTATTGATCTACTAGATCGAAAGCAGTTTTATCTATTTCATGTATTATCGCCTTTGGGTTTTACAGCAGGTCAAGTGAATAATTTATTGGTTTGTATTAAAAAGAAACAAGTCGGGAAAATATTTTTGGGTAAAGATTTTAGTATTGTAGTTGACCGAGAAAAATTAGACGTAATAGTGGGTCTAAAAGAAGAAGATGAGCAGCTTGTGTATTTGGTTGACAAGAATGTTAGTTTGATTGTTGATCCGTTTCGAATTGAATTTCAACGCTTATTAAAAAATGAGTTAAATTCAAGTGATAAGATAAAGTCTGAAGAAGTGATAGACCGAACCAAACTGGTATTTCCTTTAAAAATTAGAAAGTGGTCTGAAGGCGATAAAATGCAGCCACTTGGAATGAATGGTAAGAAAAAGCTAAGCGATATTCTTATTGATATGAAAATTTCTAGGGTGCAAAAAGAACAGACTTATGTACTTCTTTCTGAGGATAAAATTGTTTGGCTCATTGGCCTGCGGTTAGACGACCGATATAAAGTAACCGAAGACTCAGTAAAGTTGCTAAAAATGAAAATATGAAGGCAACCTTATTTCCCCCAAATTTTATCTAGTTGCATTGCTTATTAAACAATATTTGACAATTCTATTGCCTTTATTCTTAATTAACAATTCGTAATTCTTATTCATAAACATTTATCTTAAATTCGCGAACACACTAATCAAATCAAAATATGCGAACTTTCTTGCTTGGCATTTTGCTATTTTTTACTGCAAGCATTTCTAATGCTCAAATTTTCAACCCTGTAAATTGGGGTACTGAAGTGAAGCAATTGGAAAATGGAACTTTTGAATTGCAAATAACCGCGTCTATTGAAGAAGGGTGGCATCTCTATTCTCAGACTTTACCAAGTGACGATGGCCCAATTGCTACTGAGTTCACTATTAAAGAGTCTGCGGATTATGAAACAGTAGGTACAGTGTCAGAGCCTAAGGCCAAAACAGAATACGACCCAAATTTCGATATGGAATTGAGTTATTTTGAAAAAGACGTCATCTTTAAACAGATTGTCAAGTCGAAAGTAGCAAATGCTTACAAGATGACCGCTGAGGTTTACTTTATGGTGTGTGACGATGAAAAGTGTTTGCCACCTGAATATGTTGATTTAGAGTTTAATATTCCTGCTAGTTCAGGAGTTGAAGCTTCTGCCGAGGATTCAGAAACAACTGGAGAAGTATTAGACAACAAAGAGCCGGAGCATGTAAAAGGAGGAGGGGATGATGTTTCTGACGACTATTTGAAAGCCACTAAATGGGAGTACTTCTCAACTAAGAATGGCGAAGGGAGTTACGATTTTCACTTTAAAGGAAGCATAGGTGAAGGCTGGCACTTGTACTCCCAAAAGCAAAAGTCAGAAGAGGAGCAAGTAATGTCTACCAAGTTCTTCTTGAACAAGGCCATGGATCCCGATACAGAAACCAAAGAGTCGGGAGAGCTAATTTCAAAATTTGACCCTACAGCTGATTTGGACTTGAATTACTATGAGAATGAAGTTGAATTTGTTCGAACTGTTGAAGGTTTAACCGGAGATATGTACGCTATCGAATATGAGTTTATTGTTTGTAATTCTTCCATGTGTTTACCACCGGAGCTAATAGAAGTTGAATTCGATTTGAATACTGGTAAAGGAATAAATGTTTTAGACAAGGCAGAAGTTGAAGCTGATCTTGATGTTTCAACCATTATTCCATTTTTGCCAAATGTAGATTTAGATAATCCCAAAGGTGCATGCGTAGAGAGTAAAGAAGATACACAAGACGTTAGCAATGTTTGGGTGGTATTCTTTATGGGTTTTATAGGTGGTTTAATAGCCTTATTAACTCCGTGTGTTTTCCCAATGATTCCTTTGACGGTTAGCTTTTTTACCAAAGGCGACGGTGGCGGAAAAGGATTAGGAAAAGCAGTATTATACGGCTTTTTTATCTTTTTAATTTATGCCATTTTAAGTATTCCTTTTCACTTCAACGCAGATCCTGCTGTACTCAGTGAGATTGCAACAAGTGTAGTGCTCAACATTATATTCTTTATTGTATTTGTTGTCTTTGCGATTTCCTTCTTTGGTTATTTCGAAATTACTTTACCAGCTTCACTTACTAATAAGGCAGATTCTGCTTCTCAAGTTGGCGGAACCTTAGGTATCTTTTTTATGGCATTAACGCTAGCATTGGTTTCTTTCTCATGTACGGGACCAATTTTAGGAACGGTATTGGGCTCAGCGCTGAAAAACGGTCCATGGCCAATTACCGCTGCCATGAGTGGTTTTGGAATTGCATTGGGACTGCCATTTGCAGTGTTTGCTGCCTTTCCAAGCATGATGAACAAGCTGCCTAAGTCGGGTGGTTGGTTAAATGCTGTGAAAGTGGTTTTAGGGTTTATTGAATTGGCATTAGCATTGAAATTCTTCTCAAATGCAGATTTAGTAGAGCAGTGGGAATTGGTTCACAGAGAAACATTCTTCTTGATTTGGACAATTATTTTTGCCGGTTTAACCTTATATCTTTTTGGTTTAATCAAGTTTCCTCACGATTCTCCAATTGCAAAATTATCGCCGTTTAGAAAAGCATTTGGAATCGTGGTTTTAATATTCACCGTATACATAGCACCAGGTGTGATGAAAACTCCACCGTGGAATCACAATCTTTTAAGTGGTTTCCCTCCTCCAACATTCTATTCTTGGTATGAGAAAGAAACTTTCCATGCAGAGTTCGATGATTTTGAAGAAGCAATGGCAGAAGCTAAGAGTGTGAATAAGCCTTTACTGATTGATTTTACTGGCTGGGCTTGTGTAAACTGTCGTAAAATGGAAGAATCTGTTTGGACAGTAGAAAGCATTAAAGAAAAGCTGGAGAATGACTTTGTTTTGGTCTCACTGTATGTAGATGATAAAGTTAAACTGCCAGAAGAGCAGCAAGGTATTTTTGAATACATGGCTGGCGATGAGTTGAAGAAAAAGAAGATTAAAACTATTGGGAACAAGTGGGCTACTTTTCAAACGCAAGTCTTTAATAATAACTCACAGCCGTATTACGTCATGCTAAGTCCTGAGGGTTATTTATTGGGTAATCCAGTTGGTTATACTCCAGACGTTCAAGAATACTCTGACTTCTTAGATTGCGGAATTGAAGCGGTGAAGTAGAGGTTTTATTGAAAAAAATTATTTTAAAAAGCCTGAACAAAGATGTTCGGGCTTTTTGTTTTTCAGACTGTTGTGAGTAATAACCTGTTAACGCAGATTTGTAGTCCGTGAAAAAGTGAGGAGAGGATTTACTCCCCTACCGGCATAATTTAGGGTAGAATCTTAGAATGCGCCTGCAGTTATGTGTGAGAAGTATCGAAAGCGTTATCAAGCCTCCAAGTAGAACAACTTTTACCAATTCCTCTCGTTCACTGCTATATTTTTCTCATTTTCGTAATTCGTGAGCCACAAGAAGAAAATAGTTGTAAGTGTTAGTTCAGATTTGAGCACCGATCAGAGGGTGCAAAAGATTTGTGACACCTTAGAACGTAATAATTTCGAAGTTTTATTGTTAGGACGAAAATTATCGGATAGTCCGAAATATTTAAACAAAAGCTATGTTTCAAAGAGATTCAATTTGTGGTTTAATAGAAGCGCTTTGTTTTATGCCAATCTAAATATCCGTTTGTTTTTCAAATTGCTTTTTACAAAGCTAGATGTGCTTTATGCGAACGATTTAGATGTATTACCCGCTAATTATTTGGCATCAAAAATTAAAGGAGTTCCTTTAATATACGACAGTCATGAATATTTTACCGAGGTTCCTGAATTGGTAAACCGACCTTCGGTTCAGCAAATTTGGAAGAGAATTGAAAGAGCCATCGTTCCCAAGTTAACACATTGCATTACGGTTACGACTCAAATAGCCGAAACGTATACCAAATTGTATGGAGTCGACTTTAAAGTGATGCGAAATTTTCCTGTTCATATAGAACATCAAATTTCTGAAAAAGAGAATGTAATTCTATATCAAGGAGCGCTAAATGTTGGAAGAGGATTGGAAGAGCTAATTACTGCAATGCCTGGAGTAAGTTCTGAATTATGGATTGCAGGTGGCGGAGATATTGAGCAAGAATTAAAAACCTTTGTAAATGATTCAGGTTTGAATGGAAAGGTTAAGTTCTTAGGAAGGTTAGAGCCTTTGGAACTAAATGGATATACGTTGAAAGCAAAAATTGGAGTTTCGCTAGAACATAAATTGGGCCTGAATTATACCTACGCATTGCCCAATAAAATTTTCGATTATTTGCTTTGCCAAACTCCGGTTTTATATGCTGATTTAGTTGAGGTTAAAAAATTGTTGAATGGAAAACAAGTGGGAGAGGAATTAAAAAGTTATAAGCCAGAAATATTAGCGAAGCAATTAAATGAAATGTTAAACTCTACCAACTACAAAACTTGGCAATTAAACTGTGAAAAATTGAGTAAAAAATTGACTTGGCAAGAAGAGGAGAAAGTATTACTAACAATGCTACAAGAGTTTTGAGTAAAATAGATCTACATATTGTTTCATTCAACGTTCCATTACCTGCAGATTATGGCGGCGTTATCGATGTGTTTTACAAGTTAGAAGCACTCTCAAAGTTGGGCTACAAAATTGCTTTGCATTGTTTTGAGTATGGTAGGGAAGAGGTGGCTGAGTTAAAAGAGTATGCCGCTGAGGTTCATTATTATACTCGAAAGGCAAATGCATTAAACGCAGTGCTGTTATCACCATTTTCGGTAAAAAGCCGGAAGAGTTCGGAATTGTTAAAACGATTAGCATCTGATGACGCACCAATTTTATTTGAGAGTTTGCAATGCTGTTATTACTTGGATCACCGGAAGTTGGCAAATAAAAGAAAGTGGGTAAGAGCCCATAATGTGGAACACGATTACTATCGTAGTTTATCAGAATACGAAAATGCCAATCTTAAGAAAAGCTATTATTCTTTGGAAGCGAAGGCTTTGCGAAAATTTGAGAAAGTCTTGCGTCATGCTGACGGAGTATTTGCTATTTCACCAAAAGACAATGAACATTTTATAAATGTTGGGTTGAAGGGCAGCTACTTGCCTGCATTTTTTCGGAAATCGCTTGAAGGAATTTCAACTTATTCGATACAAGAAATTGCACTGTATCAAGGCAATTTGAAAGTGGAGGAGAATGTTGAAGCAGTATTATTTTTGCTTACAGTGTTTAAGGAATTGCAGCACGAATTGGTAATAGCAGGCAGCGAACCGAGTTCCTTAATTGTTGAAGCTGTAAGTTCAATGAAGAATGTCAAACTAGTTGAAAATCCTAGTGATGAAAAAATGTTTGATTTAATTGGAAGTGCAAAAATTAATTGCTTGCCAACTTTTCAATCGACTGGAATTAAGTTGAAATTGTTACATGCGCTAACTTCCGGCAATGAAATTTTGGTAAACCCGGCAATGATTGAAGGAACTGGATTAAACAAATATTGTATAATCGCGAAAGAGGTACACGATTGGAGAGAGAAATTAACTGAACTCTTTGCAGCAGAATTAAATAAAGATGAAATTAAGAAACGGCAAATAGCGATTGCTGAATTATTTGACAATCAAAAAAATGCTAAGCAGTTGGCGGAATTGTTGGGCTTGGCTCAATAATCGTTTCATTTTCAAACTGCAATACTCTTCCAGGAAATTTGCGCATCATGTCGTAATCGTGTGTTGCAATTAAAACTGCCTTATCATTTTGGCTAATAGAAACCAATAGGTTCATAATTTCTAAAGACGTTTCAGGATCTAAATTACCAGTAGGCTCATCAGCTAAAATAATTTCTGGGTCATTTAGCAATGCACGTGCTATGGAAACTCTTTGTTGTTCTCCGCCAGAAAGTTCGTGCGGCATTTTAAAGCCTTTATTTCCTAAACCAACTTTTTCAAGTACGATCTGAATTCCTTCGTTTATCTCTTTTTTGTTTTTCCATCCGGTAGCTTTCATAACAAACTTTAGGTTGTTATTTACCGTCCTGTCGGATAGTAATTGAAAATCTTGAAATACAATTCCAATTTTTCGCCTTAGAAAAGGAACTTTTTTACGGCTCAATTTTTTCATATCATGGCCGGCAACCGTTGCTTCCCCTTCCTTTAATTGTAGTTCGCCATAAAGGGTCTTTAAAAAACTGCTCTTTCCTGAGCCATTTTTTCCAACTAAGTAGACTAGCTCTCCTTTTTCAATTCTCAACCCAAGGTTGGAAAGCACCAATTGTTTTTGTTGAAAAACATTAACACTGTTCAATTCAATTATAGCTGTTCCAGGCATGACAATTCGGTTTGAAACAAAGATAGAAATTTAAGAAGGGGGAAGTGAATTTCTGTCTCTTATACACATCTGACGCTGCCGACGATCTACTCTGTGTAG
>OJDV01000399.1_pt1 | contig 15585 bp, 12 predicted proteins | sample 1592911 | NCBI WGS metagenome assembly OJDV01 (sample SAMN05416860, study PRJEB24817) | seawater metagenome | isolation source: Sea water | place: Canada:Atlantic | collected 2013-11 | reverse complement strand
GAGATTTCTGCCTGTCTCGTGGGCTCGGAGATGTGTATAAGAGACAGATCATATTGACTAATTTCGCTTTTTTATGAAGAATCAGCGACACTCTTCTTTTCAATTAAGTTTCAAAAATACCTTTTTGTTAGGGCTTGTCGTATTGTTTTCCCTCAACGCCTGTCGCCCAACAAAACACTTAAAAGAAAATGAGCTTCTTTTAACGGCTGTGAACATTGAAACCAGTGGAAAAACAAAGTACAACGACGACTTAAAAAGTATTTCTAAACAACAACCAAATAGAAAATTATTCGGTGTTTTCAGAGTTTATTTAGGTATATATAACCTATTCTACAAGAAAGAAGACTCCAAAATAAAGGACAAATTGGGTGTACCGCCTGTGATATACGATTCCACAGTAAATGAAAACTCTGTTGATTTGATGCATCAATTTTTGAACAACAAAGGGCATTACGAAAATAAAGTAACTGTTCAAGCTGATACTCAAAAAAGGTGGTTCTCTGCAACCCCATCACAAAAGGTAGCGCTCAATTTCACAATAGACAAAGGACAGCAGTATCTAATTTCAAGCATACAAGAAAACATAAAAGACGAAGCAATTAAAAAAATTGTGCTCGATGCGAAACAAAAAAGTGTTCTTAAAGTATATGATCCTTTCAACCTAGATAAATTAAAAGAAGAACGTTTGCGTATAGAACGCTTGTTGAAAAACCATGGATATTATGAATTCTCTAGAGAGTACATATTGTTTGAAGCGGACACTTCTCTTAAAACGAAGTCCGCCTCGGTAACTATTAAAATAAAAAATCCAACTTTCACTTATTTCAATACCGATTCTTTGATTGAAGGCTCTCACCAAACCTTTAAAGTCAACAATGTATTTGTTCAAATGGAATTGCCAAATGGTCAATTGATAACTACAGATACTACATTCTCTGATAATATGACCTTTATTGGATTGGAAGGAAAATACAGAGAAAGAGCACTTTCAAGAATAACCTACCTACGTCCAGGTCAAATTTTTAGTTTAAAAAATCAAGAAGAAACCTACCGCAACCTTGCAGGTCTTAGGGTTTTCTCCTATGTAAACATTCAGTATTCACCTGATTATTACTCAAATGGAGATGTGTTGAATGCCACAATAACCTTACGCCCGAGGAAGCAAAAGTCCATAACAGTTGAAACAGAAGGAACAAATAACGGAGGAAATTTAGGAGTGAATGGAACCATAAACTTTCAAAACAACAATACCCTTAAAGGAGCGGAAATACTAAACGTTAGTTTTAATGGGGGTTTAGAAGCACAAACCATTTTTACCGATGGAGAACAGCGCCAACTGTTGAATGGAGCCGTACCTCTCAACACCTTAGAATTCGGACCAAAAGTAAGTTTAGAAGTACCACGGTTCTTATTGCCTTTTTTAGCAGATAAAATTTCGCCTAGAGGAAATCCTAGAACCTCTTTTAACGCTTCTTACAATTTACAAGACCGACCAGATTATCGAAGAAATGTCACCAAAACTTACATTTCTTATACCTGGAATGCTTCTACTACAACAACTCACGTAGTTCAGCCATTTGATTTAAGTTACATTAAATTAGACCCTTCAGAAAATTTTTCTGAAGTATTGAACAACATTCAAAATCCTTTTTTACGAAATAGCTACACCGATAACTTTATTTTGGCTTCAAAATACAGCTACATTTTAAATACCAAGAACTCTAATAAATTAAAGAATCACGTTTATTTTAGAGGAAACATTGAAACTGCTGGAAACTTGTTGGCTGCTGCATCTAACTCTTGGAATCCGAATGTAAATGAAGTTGATGGCTCTCGAAACATTGCCGGAATTCGTTATGCTCAATATGTTCGAGCAGATGTTGATCTGCGATATTACCAGAAATTCAATTGGAATAAAATTGTTTATCGCTTTGCCTCGGGCCTTGGCTTACCTTATGGGAATAGCGTTGCAATGCCATTCGAAAAGAGTTTTTATGCAGGTGGAGCAAATGGTTTAAGGGCATGGAGAGCCAGAGAATTGGGCCCAGGAAATTTACCTGATTCGATAGAAAGAAATGTAGATCAGATTGGAAACATGAGTTTAGAGGGAAACATTGAATGGCGAATTCCTGTCACCAGTATTTTGGAAGGAGCGTTTTTTGTTGATGCAGGTAACATTTGGAATTATCAGCAAAAAGATACAAGAGATGAAACGGAATTTGAATTTGGAAAATTGTGGGATGGCACTGCGGTTGGATTCGGAGTTGGCCTCCGATTAAACTTTAGCTTTTTCATTCTTCGCTTTGATGGAGCAACAAAACTGAAAGATCCATCAAGTGAAAACCCTAATTTACTTAGCCCAAAGTGGAGGGAAACTAACCTCAATTTAGGTATTGGGTATCCTTTTTAAAATTCCTTTTTTCTCTCTTAACACTCTGTTTATAATTTATAGCCAGAGCATTAATTGGCTTCATGTATCCCGAAATGGAGTTAGAATTAAAAACTGAGAATTAAAAATTGAAGTTTATATTTTTATTAGCTTTGTGCCTCTTTTACAACATTGATTATATATGTCTATCAGCAACATTGAAGAACTTTTGGGAGCCGAATCAGATGCTCTATTAAACCATACTTGTTCAACCATTTCGAAAGATATGCTTCACTTGCCGGGGGCTGATTTTGTTGACCGAGTTTTTAAGGATACTAACAGAAGTAACCAAGTTCTAAAAAGTGTACAAGCACTTTACGGTAACGGAAGATTGGCAAATACTGGTTATCTATCAATGCTTCCTGTAGATCAAGGAATTGAGCATACTGCTGGGGCTTCATTTGCACCAAATCCAATTTATTTTGATCCTGAAAATATAGTAAAATTAGCTATTGAAGGTGGATGTAATGCTGTGGCTTCAACATTTGGAGCGTTAGCTTCAGTATCTAGAAAATATGCTCACAAAATTCCATTCATTGTCAAGTTAAATCACAATGAATTGTTGACCTACCCTAACACTTATTCTCAAATTTCTTTTGGCTCTGTTGATGACGCCTGGAATTTAGGTGCAACTGCCGTGGGAGCAACTATTTATTTTGGTTCTGAAGATAGCAATAGACAAATTATAGAAATTTCCCAGGCATTTGAAAGAGCGCACGAATTAGGAATGGCAACTATATTATGGTGCTACCTAAGAAACAGTGGTTTCAAAAAAGACGGAGTTGATTATCACACTGCAACAGATATAACTGCTCAAGCGAATCATTTGGGAGTTACGATTCAAGCAGATATTATAAAGCAAAAATTGCCAACAAACAACGGTGGCTTTAATGCCATCAATTTTGCAAAAACACACCCTAAGGTTTATTCTGAGTTAACAACTGACCACCCTATTGATTTGTGCCGTTACCAAGTAGCTAACTGCTATATGGGAAGAGCAGGATTAATTAATTCTGGTGGAGCTTCTTCAGGTATGTCTGATTTAGCAGATGCAGTAACTACTGCAGTTGTGAACAAAAGAGCTGGTGGGCATGGTCTAATTTCAGGAAGAAAGGCTTTCCAGAAACCAATGGCAGAAGGCATAGAGTTGTTAAATACAATTCAAGATGTTTACTTGGCTGATGACATAAGCATAGCTTAAACTTAAAAAATACATCCTAATATGGGTTGGTTTAAACGAATAAAACACGGGATTTTAACTCCTACCAAAGAGAAAAAAGAAACTCCTGAAGGACTGTGGTACAAGTGCCCTAGTTGTAGTTCTGTAGTTCCTCAAGATGATCATGTGGAGAATCTTTCGGTTTGCCAAGAATGTAACCATCATGAGAGGGTTTCTGCTGCAAACTATTTTGATATCATATTTGACAACCAAAAATGGACTGAAATCAACAAAAATTTGACATCAGGTGACCCATTAAATTTTACAGATACCAAAAAATATACCGACAGAGTTGTTGCGACACAAAAGAAAACAAAGTTGAAAGATGCTTGTAGAACTTCTCACGGAACAGTTGATGGAGAACGGTTGATGATTGCTGCTATGGACTTTAGTTTCATTGGAGGGTCTATGGGTTCTGTAGTAGGTGAAAAAATTGCAAGAGCAATTGATTATTCTGTCAAAAACAAAATTCCATTCATGATGATTTCTAAGTCTGGTGGAGCAAGAATGATGGAAGCGGCATTTTCATTAATGCAAATGGCAAAAACTTCTGCAAAGTTGACGCAATTGGCTGCGGCCAAATTACCTTATTTCTCTTTCCTAACCGACCCTACTACAGGTGGTGTAACAGCTTCATTTGCGATGTTAGGTGACTTAAACTTCTCAGAACCTAAAGCTTTAATTGGCTTTGCAGGACCTAGAGTTGTGAAAGAAACAATAGGTAAAGATTTACCAGAAGGATTTCAACGTTCTGAGTTTTTATTGGAACACGGATTTTTAGATTTTATCGTAGAAAGAAAAGATTTAAATAACAAAATGGCACAACTATTAAGAATGTTTAAAAAGGGTGAAAACTAAAGCATTTTTTTTTTACATTTGCACCCTCAAATTTTATAGGAAACAAGACATGACGCTTAGCACTGAAAATAAACAAGCTATCTTCGAAAAGTTCGGAAAAAGTAAAGAAAACACAGGATCTACTGAAGGACAAGTAGCTCTATTCACGGAAAGAATCAACCACTTAACTGGTCATTTGAAACAAAATAAGAAAGATTTTGCGACAGAAAGAGCTCTAGTTACGTTGGTAGGTAAAAGAAGAAAACTTCTTGATTACCTTAAAAACAACGATATCGTAAAGTACAGAGAATTGATTAAGGAGTTAGGAATCAGAAAATAAATGATTCAGAATTGCTTTTTAGTTTTTACTAAATAAAATTTCAATAAAGGGGGAACGTTTGAAACGATTCCCCCTTTACTATTTATAATAAATTGTATACAATGTCACAGAACGCAATAACACAGACAATGACACTTCCCGATGGGCGGGAAATTAGCTTAGAAACAGGAAAGTTAGCTAAGCAAGCAGACGGTTCAATCGTCTTAAAAATGGGTAACACAATGCTTTTAGCAACTGTTGTTGCTGAACAATCAGCCGGCGAAGACGTCGACTTTTTACCTTTAATGGTAGATTACAGAGAGAAATTCTCTGCAATTGGTAGATTCCCAGGTGGATTCTTAAAAAGAGAAAACAGACCTTCAGATGGTGAAGTTTTAGTATCACGATTAGTTGATAGAGCTTTAAGACCTTTATTTCCATCAGATTTTCACGCAAGTACAATCGTAACGATTTCGCTTATCTCTGCTGAAGATAATGTAGCAACAGATTCTTTAGCCTGTTTAGCTGCATCAGCTGCAATTATGGTTTCAGATATTCCTTTTCAGGAAGCTACATCTGAAGTTAGAGTTGCAAGAATTAACGGAACTTGGAAAATTAATCCAAATTTAGACGAACTTTCTACTGCAGACATCGACTTGATGATTGCAGGAACTATGGAAAGCGTTGTAATGGTAGAAGGTGAAATGTCAGAAGTTTCTGAAGCAGAAATGTTAGAAGGAATTAAAGAAGCGCATAAAGCCATTCAAGTACAATGTAAATTGCAAAATGACCTAGCTGCATTGGTTGAAAAATCTCAAACTAAAAGAGAATACAACCACGAGAAATCTGATGAAGATTTATTGAAAAAGATGCATGACTTTTCTTACGATAGATGTTTCGCTATTGCAAAAAGTGGAACTGCAGATAAATATAAAAGAGGTTCAGATTTTAAGGCTGTTAAAGATGATTTCATTGCAACCTTAGATGCAGACTTTGCAAAATCAAATGGCTTCTTATTGAAGCAATACTTTGGAAAAGTTCAGAAAGAAGCAGTGAGAAACTGTATGTTATCTGATAAGGTAAGATTAGATGGTAGAAAAATGGATGAGATTAGAGGTATCTGGTCTGAAATCGATTATTTACCAGGTTCTCACGGTTCTGCCGTGTTTACAAGAGGAGAAACTCAATCGTTAGTTTCAGTTACTTTAGGTAGCAAAATGGACGAGCAAAGAGTTGACCGTGCATTAATCACTGATTCAGAAAAATTCATTTTACATTACAACTTCCCTTCTTTCTCTACAGGAGAAGCTAGACCAAACAGAGGTCCAGGTAGAAGAGAAATTGGTCACGGTAACTTAGCCATGAGAGCTTTGAAACCTATGATTCCAACAGGAACTGACAATCCATATACTATTAGAGTAGTTTCTGATATATTAGAATCTAACGGTTCTTCTTCTATGGCTTCAGTTTGTGGTGGATCATTAGCCTTAATGGATGCAGGTGTAAAATTGAAGAAGCCAGTTTCAGGTATTGCAATGGGATTAATCAGTGGTACTGATGGAAACTATGTTGTACTTTCTGATATTTTAGGTGATGAAGATCACTTAGGAGATATGGACTTTAAAGTAACAGGTACTGCTGATGGTATTACTGCTTGTCAAATGGATATCAAAGTTAAAGGTCTTTCTTTCCAAGTTTTAGAAGAAGCTTTGGCTCAAGCTAAAGAAGGAAGAATGCACATTTTGGGTGAAATGAATAAAACCATTTCTAAGCCAGCTGCAGAATACAAATCAAACGCTCCTAGAATTATTCAATTGAGAATTCCTAAGGAAATGATTGGTGCTGTAATTGGACCAGGCGGAAAAATTATTCAAGCTATTCAAGAAGAAACTGGAACTACTATTGTATTAGAAGAAGTGGATAATATGGGAGTTATTGATATCGTTTCTACGGATCAAGAAGGTTCTGATGCTGCTGTTTCAAGAATTAAAGCAATTACTGCAGTTCCTGAAGTTGGTGAAACATACAACGGTAAAGTAAAATCAATTGTAGCATTTGGTGCATTTGTTGAAATTTTACCTGGACAAGATGGTTTATTGCACATTTCTGAAATCGCTCACAAGAGAGTAGAAAAAGTTGAAGATGAATTGAGAGAAGGTGATATGATCGATGTGCAATTAGTTGCTATTGACCCTAAAACTAGAAAATTCAAATTATCAAGAAAAGCTTTATTACCAAAGCCAGAATAGAAAGAAGACTAGCGTTTTCTGAAACATATTAAAAGCCCTTCAGGTTTTGTTTAACACTTCGACTCAGTCTAGTGTGACAAAAGTTGAAGGGCTTTTTGTTCTCTACATTTATTTCATTATCTAGAAAAAGAGCCAATTTGACTCAACTATGAACTCATATGCCTCAAGTATGAATTTGATCGCCTTCAATACAGAAACATATAGCACATTTACAGCGAAATAATTGTTTACTTCTGCTTTTGAAGCCCTTCGCTTTTCGAATTTATTCGGAAAGTGTAAGGGCTTTTTTTGTGTCAAAAATCAACACTTTAATGCCACTTTAAGCCCATATTGTGCTAATAGTGTCAATAAATGTTAAAATATGATGTTTTTTCTTATATTTAGAAACAGATTCTACCTCAATACTTACAAATAACCAACAACGGGAATGAGACAACTCAAGATTTCAAAGAGCATTACTAATCGGCAAACAGTTTCCCTAGATAGATATTTACAAGAAATTGGCAAAGTAGAGCTAATAACTGCAGAAGAAGAAGTTGCTTTGGCAATTCGGATTAGAGAAGGCGATGCTATTGCGTTAGAGAAGTTGACTAAAGCAAACCTTCGATTCGTTGTATCTGTGGCTAAACAATACCAAAATCAAGGTTTGGGTCTTTCAGATTTAATTAACGAAGGAAACTTAGGATTGATTAAGGCGGCGCAAAAATTTGACGAAACTAGAGGATTTAAATTCATTTCCTATGCTGTTTGGTGGATTCGTCAATCAATTATGCAAGCCATTGCAGAACAATCTAGAATTGTTCGTTTGCCATTAAATAAAATTGGCAACATCAATAAAGTTCGCAAGGTGTTTAATGAACTAGAGCAGAAATACGAACGAGAGCCTTTACCGCATGAAATTGCAGCGTGTGTTGACATTTCTGATCAAGACATTTTAAGCTCAATCAAAAACAACAGACGCCATATTTCTATGGACGCTCCATTGAGTTCAGATGATGAGAGCGGCAGTATGTATGATTTGTTGCGGAACTGCTCTACTCCAGACCCAGACAAATCTCTATTAACTGAATCGCTTTGCAACGAAGTACAACAATCGCTTGCTTTCCTTCCCGGAAGAGAAGCTGAAATATTGCGCATGTTCTTTGGCTTAAATGGAACCGTTCCACACTCTTTAGAAGAAATTGGCATGAAATACGACTTAACTAGAGAAAGAGTGCGTCAGATTAAAGAAAAAGCCGTTCGACGATTAAAAGTCAACAGTCATACAAAGATTTTGAAATCTTATTTGGGCTAAGCTGTTTCAAAGCTTATAATCTTCTATTTTTGTAAAAAAAAGATGGCTCATAAAATTGCCCCTTCCATTCTTGCTTCAGATTTTTCTAATTTACAATCAGCTTGTGAAATAATTGAAAATAGCGCTGCCGATTGGTACCATATTGATGTTATGGACGGAGTTTTTGTTCCAAATATTTCATTTGGGATGCCAGTAATTAAAGCCATTAAACCTCATTCTACCAAAACGTTTGATGTCCATTTGATGATTGTTGACCCTGATCGTTACATCAAAGATTTCAAAGCGGTTGGTGCTGATATTCTTACTGTTCACTATGAAGCTTGCCCTCACCTTCACAGAACATTGCAGGCCATTAAGGCAGAAGGAATGCAAGCAGGTGTTGCATTAAATCCACACACTCCTATTTCCTTGCTAGAAGATGTAATCAATGACATTGATTTAGTTTGCATCATGTCTGTTAATCCAGGTTTTGGCGGACAATCATTCATAGAAAATACCTATGACAAGGTTCGGATGCTTCGGAAAATGATTGATGATAAAAGCGCCTCTACTCTAATTGAAATAGACGGCGGAGTTACTTCTGCGAATGCTAAAAAATTGATAGATGCAGGTGCTGATGTTTTAGTGGCAGGAAGTTTTGTTTTTAAATCTGCAGACCCAAAGAAGACTTGTAATGAGTTGAAGGAATTGGTAGGTTAGACTTTCACCAATTCTTCCGTTTCAGTATATAGCAAGTATGCTTCTACTGCAGTTGAACTTATTTCTTCTAATACTGATTGATACTCTCGAATTTGCTCCTGATGAGCTTCATTTTTCTCCCCTGTTTTAAAATCAAGAATAACGGTCTTGTTTTCCCAGTAGACAACTCGATCCGGTCGTAATAGCATCCCAGATTTGCTTAACATACTAGCCTCTTGCTTCACTGCAAACTTCGCATCGAAAAATGGTTGAATTTTAGCATTTGTCAAAATTTGGTGTAGCTTCTGCCCCATCGTATTAAACTCTGATTCATTCAGTGAACCATCCGTTTTGTAGCGATTCAGAACTTCTTCTAAATCCTCAACACTTTTTATTTCTCCTAAAATTTCGTGCATTAAAATACCGTATTGTATAGGCTCATTTTGTTTCCAACTAGCTTGACTACTTGCACTAATTTTAATTTTCTCACTCCAAGGTGAAGAAAGGTAGTTTAATGGATATTCTTCATCTTTTGATTCGTTTTCAGCTACTTTTATTGAAAACTCTCCCCAAGTTACACTGCTTTCATTTGTATCCAACCCTTTTTGATCAACAAAAGCATTAATCAATTGTGGCAACTTCACCAAACTAGGATTTGAAGAAGCCTTTTTAGGCGGCTCATATTTTGCCGTTAACACAAATAAGGCATCCACTGCTCTTGTGAATGCAACATAGTTATCGCACATAAAATCAATTTGCAATTTTTCCAATTCTACTTCATAAGCTACCGACAATTCAGAATCTCTCAAATTATTACCAAATTCTACTAAAGCATAAGGCAGTTGAACTTCTGGCTCCGCTGCCGTTTTTGTCCAAACAACATTGGTTCTCATTGGTCCATGTTGCGAAATTTCCTGCTCAGCAAAAGGAACAATACAAATTGGAAATTCTAATCCTTTCGATTTGTGGATGGTCATTACGCTAACTGCATTTGTATCGTCAGAAGTTGAGATGCTAAACCGTTCTTGATTCTCCTCCCACCAATCTAAAAAGCTTTGAATATTTCCTTTATTCGATTTAAAATAATCAAAAACTGTGTCCTGCAAAAATTGCAAGTACACATTGTAGGATTTGTCTAATCGGAATGTGCGTATTATTTCCTCAAAAAATTCATGAGAGGCAAGTAATTTCAACTTTTCCAGGTTAATGGAAAGCCCTGTTTCATCTATTAAACTTTGGAAAGAGCTACCCGTTGCATGATTTGAATAGTAATCACTCAATGTACCAGAAAGATAGTTTTGTTCTACTAAAAACTCAATGACCTCTTTTTGGTACAAATGCATTTGAGGTTGAAATACCCATTGGGCAAAACGGATTAAAAAGTTAACAGTAGTATCGTTTCCAAGTAAAAGTGCCTCACTAGATAAAACGTTAATGTTATTCGACTTCAAAAACTCAGCAGCATCTCTTCCTTGAGACTTCTTGCGAACTAAAATAGCTATGTCTTTTAGTTGATACCCATTGTTCAGACTCCGTTCAATTATCTCCAAAATATTTTCTTGATACACTTCCGCTCGTTCCTCCTTCTTTTTCCCTTCAACAAATTGAATTTCAACATATCCCCCACTTTTCGACTTTAACGTTTCTTGGCGATGGCCATCAAAAATAGTCTTGATCTTTGGGGTTAGGTTTGGATCGTTTTTTACAAATTCAAAAAAGTCATTATTGAATTGTACGACTTCACCAAGTGAACGGTAGTTGGTTACTAAGTTTGTTTGGTTGTATTGAATAGCAAGAGTTTGCATTCGTTCCAAATACAATTCATTTTGCTGAATTTCCGGCAATATGTAATGTGGCATTTCTGAGAACTGCTCCACCTCCCCTCCTCTAAAACGATATATTGCTTGCTTCGCATCGCCCACAATAAGGCTCTCAAACCCTTGAGCTAGGGAATTTTCTACCAACGGTAAAAGATTAGAAAATTGCAAGACAGATGTATCTTGAAATTCATCAATCATAAGGTGTTGGTATTTGTCGCCCAAACGCTCGTATATAAATGGCATTGGTTCATGCTCAACTATCGAAGAAATGAGCTGATTAAAATCCGCTATGTTAAGGACTTTTTCTTCTTTCTTGAACTCATTGAGTCGCTTTTCAATGTGATTCAACAAACTCAAAGAATGTAAATACTTTAAGGTCTCGTGAATTGCTAAGTAATTCTGAATGTTCTCATTGTAATAATTTACTGCTTTATGAAAAAAGTCAGCTAATTGTGATTTAATCCCATCAATCACAGAAGCTTGTTCTGCTGTGCATTTTCCAGCTTGCCACTTGTCTTGCTCTACCGTTTTAACTGCTGTAGTGGTGGGACTTAATTTTGAAAAATCGAATTCTTGGAAACGATAAAAGAAATTATAGATGGCAGCGCTGTTGGAAAAAGAGCCTTTCTCAACTCCGCTAGCAACAATTAAATCAATCGCTTCTTTGCCTATTGCTTTAATTTCTTTTTCGAATTCTTTTAACCTCGTATTATAAATATCAAGTGTCTCAGCATAAGCCTGTGGTGCTAATTTTCTCAATTCTTTAAGATATGGATAAGACTGTTCTTGAAAAAACTGATTCGCAAATTGGAACATTTCTTTATCAATTTTCCAGGTCTTCTCGTCTTCCATTCGAGAGAAGGCAAATTGTATTAAAAGCTCAGTTAACTCTTCATCAATTCCGAGTTTGTCTATTAATAAATCAATTACTTCATTTAGAACTATTGTTGAATCAAGTTCTACTTTAAAGGTTGGAGAAAGGCTTAAATCTTTAGCAAATGTGCGAACTAAACGATGTGTGAATTTGTCAATTGTACTTATTCCAAAGTCCGCAAACGAATGTAAAATAGCAGTTAAAATTTGCTGGCACTTCAAGACCAACGCCTCTTTTGATAGACCCGTGTCTTGCTGTAAGCTTTGGGTTAGATTAAGAGTCTTTTCATCTTGGTTTCCAATCTGTTTTAACGCCAATAATATTCTTTGCTTCATTTCAAAAGTTGCTTTATTGGTGAACGTAATTGCCAATATTCTTGAAAAGCCATAAAGGTCTTTACTTGTTAAGCAGATGCGTAAAAACTCCTGTACTAAAGTGTACGTTTTCCCGGATCCAGCAGAAGATTTATACACCTTTAATTTCCCTTCCATAACTACTTGTTATTAATAATTTCTAACGCATTTTGAACCTTCACCTTCATTTCATTTTCTGCGTCTATCCAATTAATATGCTGCCCTTTCTTTTCCATTCTTCTGTACCAGGTCATTTGCTTTTTAGCAAACCTGCGTATGGCTTGAACCAATCCATCAAACATTTCTTTATCGTTCATATTGCCTTGAATATAATTAGAAACAAAACGATACTCCAAACCATAATAATTCAATTGTTCATGACTCACTCCTTGCTCTAATAGCAATTGAACTTCCTCAATCATGCCTTCTTGCAACCTACTCTTAAGACGCTCTGCAATTCTGCTCCGAATTTTTTCTCGTCCCATTCTCAATCCAATAACAACCGATTGTTTAACAGGACTTTGCTCAATTTTTGTATTCCTTAACTTAAACTCCTCTATTTCAATCGCTCTTACTGTTCGTTCTCGATAAACAAGGTCAGTACTGTTGTGCAGCTTGCTAGAAATGTCATTTAATCTTTGGGCTAACTCTTCTTGGCCCATTGTTTCTAATTCATTTCGAAGAACAGTATTTTCAGGAACTTCCACCATTTTTTCTGTTGCCAATGCAGCCTCCAAATACAGGCCAGTTCCGCCACATAAAATGGCAGTTTTTCCTTTTTCAATAATTGATTCGTACGCCTTGTAGAAATCTCTTTGAAAATCGAATACGTTATAAGCTTCCCCGGCTTCTTTAATATCAATTAGATGATGAGCAACGCTATAACCCTCTATCATATATTCCTCTATGTCTTTCCCCGTTCCGAGGTCCATATTGCTATACACTTGCCGACTATCAGCACTGATCACTTCACCATTCAATTTCTTGGCTAGTTTCACTGCTAATTGTGTTTTTCCCACTGCAGTTGGGCCTAAAATAACAACTAAACTCATATTCTTAAATCTGCTCCTAAATTAACAAAGCCCTTTTTAAAGCGGATGATTAAAAGGATTATCTTTCTTAATATGAAGGCATTTTTCAAAATAAATTTTGTTTTGATGCTCAAAGGATTCATTTTCTTTAGCAGTGCACATAAATCCTGGATCTTACTTTCTTGCAAAATCAATAAACTTGAAATCATTGAAAAGTTCTGTACGAGAACAGACGTTTAATATTGAATAAACGGAACCAATAGAAATGACTACAGATTTGCCAATCGATTAAATGCTAATACTCACATATCCTGCCAATAAAAATGAAAATAAACGAACTTTTTCCCATAGTTAGTATTAACTTTGAGGGCAGTAGACGTGATTCTAGGCAAAGGTTAGATTTTAAGAATTCTGGAGGCAATGCCGAATTTTATCCTACGGCACAAAATATTTATATCAATAAAATAGCGGTTAAAGCATCCTTTTGGAATCCTAAACGTTAATAACAAAAAGACAATCAATTGTAGAACAATATGAGGTTCTCTGCTGATTTAACTTTTAAAATTAGAAACATGAAAAACATAAACCTCAATAAATTATTATTTAGCGCATTAGCAATTTTCATGTTCTCATTATCAGCGTGCAAAGATGATGATGATGTTGATGATGTGGTAATTGTTGTAAAAGATTACACTGCCATAATTAACTTAACTCAGTACGTAAATGATAGCGTCTTACAAATGAACACATCAGGTTTTCCTTACGAAAATGCAATGATGCAAAAGTTTAAGGTTACCAAATTACAATATCTTATTTCCGACCTTACATTTACTAAAGATGATGGAACAAAGATTGTAGATAATGGTTATCATTACGTTACCTTATCAGACTCTGCAAGTTTAACATACACTTTAAGCAGTAAAATTCCTGCCGGATCATACAGTTCAGTTGGTTTTACCTTTGGATTTGACGAAGAAGATAACATTACTGGAGAATACGCTGACTTAAATACGCTTGGATGGAATTGGCCTTCAATGGGAATGTTTGGGAACTTAGGTGGAGGTTACCATTTCATGAGACTAGAAGGAGATTATCTAGACAGTAACAATACCTCTGCTGAATTTAAAATTCATATGGGAACTGCTAGAAATGACAATACTAATCCAGTAACATTCGAAGCTAATCATTTCGATGTCATTTTAGCAAATTCTGCTATTTCGGTTGCAAATGACTTTAATTTTGATATTGAAATGAACATTGAAGAATGGCTCCAAAATCCAACTACTTGGGACTTTAATGTTTGGAATGCACCTACAATGCCAATTTACAATGCACAAAAAGCATTAAACTTAAATGGTTCTTCCGTGTTTAGCTTTAAGAAGTAATACGATGAGACATATACTCAACTATACTTTAGTACTATTGGTGCTCTTGGCTTCGTGTCGAGAGGATGATACTATTGATAAAGTTGTGCCTCCAAACATTCCAACCCCGTATGTTCTTGAAATCCCTCCTCATTTTAACCGTATTAATTCTCCAATAATACCTGCAGATAATCCACTTACAGTGGAAGGAATAGCATTGGGAAAGAAACTTTTCTTTGAAAAAATGTTGTCAAAAGACAACAGCATTTCATGTTCTTCATGCCATGCTCCGGAAAAGGCTTTTAATGATAAAGGCAAAACACTAAGTGAAGGTGTTGGAGGCACATTAGGCATTCGAAACGCCATGCCATTATTTAATTTAGCTTGGGGCTCTGTAACTTCTGGTCGTTTCAATTGGCACGGTTCTGCCACTAGTTTGGAACAACAAGCTTTTGGCCCAGTAAGAGATCTTCTTGAGATGAAAGAAAGATGGGTAAATGTTGTTTCAAAACTACAAGGAACAAATTCGTATCCTCCTCTTTTTGAAAAAGCATTTGGCACCAATATCATTGATTCAAATCTAGTAGTTAAGGCAATCGCCCAATTTGAACGAACATTAATTAGTGGTGATTCTAAATTTGATCGATATTTTATTGAAACTGAAGAGGGAATTAATTTACCGGGGGATTATTCTCTTACTCCTGCTGAAGATAGAGGATTTGATATTTTTATGGCAGAAGGAACAGGTGATTGTTTTCATTGTCATGGAACACCTTTTCAGATTTTATGGAGCAACAATGAGTTCGTTAATAACGGATTGGACGTTAACCCAGATTCAGGGCTTGCATGGATAACTAAGAATCCATTAGACGTTGGTAAGTTTAAAACTCCATCCGTCCGAAACTTGCGATTTACAGCACCTTATATGCACGATGGACGTTTTGCTACTCTAGATGAAGTTGTTGAGTTTTATAATAGTGGAGTAAAGTCTAATTCTCCAAATATTGATGGAAGACAGAAAGCTAGGAATTTAACCGTTCAGCAAAAATCTGACTTAATTGCGTTTCTGCACCTGTCTCTTATACACATCTCCGAGCCCACGAGACAGGCAGAAATCTC
>OJDV01000398.1_pt1 | contig 15597 bp, 11 predicted proteins | sample 1592911 | NCBI WGS metagenome assembly OJDV01 (sample SAMN05416860, study PRJEB24817) | seawater metagenome | isolation source: Sea water | place: Canada:Atlantic | collected 2013-11 | reverse complement strand
CTACACAGAGTAGATCGTCGGCAGCGTCAGATGTGTATAAGAGACAGAAACAAGGATTTATTATTTTTAGGGACTGAATTTGGTCTATTCTTTACTGTTAATGGCGGCAATAATTGGGTTGAATTAAATGGTGATGTTCCAACAATTTCATTCCGAGATGTCAAGATTCAACGAAGAGAAAATGACTTAGTTGCGGGCAGTTTCGGTCGTGGGTTTTTCATATTAGATGATTTCTCACCATTAAGAACAATCAATGAAAACTCGCTCAAACAAGATGCTTTATTATTTACTTCAAGAGATGCACTTTGGTACATTCCTGATAGCATGCATACTGATTCACAAGGAGATTTTGAATACCGTGCTAAAAATCCAGATTTTGGAGCAACATTTACTTATTATCTTAAAGATGGCATCAAATCGCTTAAAGAACACAGAGAAGACAAAGAGAAGAAAAACATTAAAAAGGGCAAATTCCCTTTGTATCCAGAATGGGCTAAGGTTGAAGATGAATTAAGAGAAGCTGAACCAGCAGTCTATCTAATCATAAAAAACAAAAAAGGCGATATAGTTCGTAAAGTAAAAGCCAAAGCCAAAAAAGGCCTGCATAGGGTCACATGGGACTTAAGGTTGCCCTCTGCAAATGCGCTTGGGACTAACCCAAGCTTTTTTGGTAACAATGGTCCGTTAGTGGCACCAGGTGAATATTCAGCTACTTTGTTTACCACAGTAGCTGGCAAAACATCAAACTTGGCATCATCGGTCAATTTTAATGTCAAACCATTACACCTAGAGAATGAAGCTGGAAGTGTTTCACCACAAGAAAGAACGGAATTGGTCCTTGAAGTAGAGACCCTCAGACGACATGTTTCAACAGCTACAAGTCAGGTTAATGAGCTCAAAGACCAACTTAAGTCAATCAGAATAGCCATGGACCGTTCTACAGCAGCCACTGGTGATCTAGAAGTCAAATATCAACAATTAAGAGAAGCCGTTTTTTCTGCTGAAGAAATACTAAATGGACAAAAATCTATTAATGGCATGGGTTCAATGCCTGCTTCAGTTTCTGAAAGGTTGTTTATGATTGAATTTGTTAGAGCCAATACTTGGGGATTAACAAATACTCAAAAACAACAATTAGGTTATGTTAAAAGCACATTAAATCTCTTGCAACCAAAACTAACTAACCTCATGCAAAAGGAGTTTCCCGCTTTAAAACAAGCCCTTTTAGAAGCTGGAGCGCCATGGATTCCATCTGGACCAGTTAATGAGAAGTCAAAAGATGAAGAATAATATCTTCTAAAATAAAAATAACAGGATCAAACATCATGGTTTGGTCCTGTTTACCTTTGATTGTTTAACTCATATAATAGAATGGGTGCGATTCATTTGATTAGTAGTACTCCTAAAGGGTTAGCCGAGTAAGAGTCACTGGTTTCAAGATTACCGCCATCGGGGTAATGACGAATAAAGGAAATAAAAAAGGATTCAGTACAATTTCTTTGCGTAAACCTTTGAATTTAAAAGACAGAAGAGGAAGTCATTTGACCAGTATTCCAATATATTAATAATTTATTATTGAAATTATTGCCAGTCAAATGACACGATCCCTTATGTTTTTTCAGTATTACTTGGATCTTTTTATTTTAAATTCTATTTTTTGAGTCATTTTAGTCAATACAGCCTTGTTGTTGATAATTGCAGGCTTGAACTTATATTTCTTAATAGCTCTAATGGCTTCATAATCAAATAAACCCTTAGGTTCAGAAGCAATGACCTCTGCATTTATGACCGAACCTCCTTCATTAATAACAACTTCCATTTCTGTAAAACCTTCTAACATATTATTATATGCTTTTTTGGGATAATTTGGCGCAACAGAAACAATCATCAATGCCGGACTGTCCGTTTTATCGTTGTCATAGACAGTATCACTTGCGGTGAGTGTTTTAGTATGATTTTCGTTCTGTTTGCTAGGATTAAACCCACATGCACTTAAAACCAATATAATTATTAGTACTATTGTGTATTTCATATTTTTCTGCGTAATTAATTTAAGAACAGCCATAATATGAGCAAAGAAAATAGATAACAATAGCCTGTCCTAATTTATAGAAATAATGTCTTAAAATTAATGTTTAACTTACTCTTTTAATCCTAGTGAAAGCAAAAAGGTGGAATATATCTAATTAAAGGATTATTAAACACTAACTAAATCGGTTATTAATTGTTTTATTCTATACACATCACAAATAATGAAAGGGGCGGATCGTTTGGCTAACAATACTTATTTTGATATGGATTTTAATAATATTGGCTTACAGTATCTGTACCCTTAATACATTGATATACTTATACATTTCAAGACTTAGAAGGTGATACAGATATAGGTACAGTCAATATATTGGTACTTGACAAAATCATATTTGTGAATGGCTTTGAGAATTAATAAAATACTATTAACACACATAACCCGTAGAAATACACAACTGAAAAACAGATGTCCAAATTCGGTGAATTTATAGCAAAAATAAAGAGATAGGAAATCGTCTTAGTTTAAGGATAATCAGCGGGATCAGTTACTCCGATCCCGCTGATTAGGGTTTATTCTAAACCGTTTTTAAATACATAATCCATTCTTAAATCAAAATCTACATCAATTAATGATTGTTCACCAGTAATAACCAACGGTACGGCATCCAAAGGATTGCAATTATCAGTACAGTAATCATTGCCATATTTGACATTCACCAAAGCGCCATCATTGCTTGTAGTCAAGTAATAAGTTCCAGCGGGTAATCCCACTGTTAAATACGAGCCATTGTTATCACTTGGATAAGAGCCAAAAAACACGCCTTGATCATTGTAAACATTAATATTGACAAAACTAGCAGGCAATTGGCTTCCAAAAATATTCACTTGACCCGTTATGGTTCCGCCAGCAGAAAGACCAAAATCAAGAACTTGTGCTCCACGAGCACTACCCAAAACTATGGGTGTGCCAGTTGTAACATCACAAGCCGAACCTGGACAAGGCGTGCCATCAAACAAAATATCTATCCAGCCACCCACTTCTTCTGGAAAGTAACCCATCAGAGGTAAATTTGAACCATTGTTAGTCAAGGCGTAATAAGTCCCAGCTGGCAAACCACTAACAGTAAAATCACCAACTGCATCGGTGGTAGCCCAAGTAGCAAAGTTCGCATTATCATCGTACACCAAAACATGAACATCAGGAATAGGATCCGAAGAACCTAATTCAGTTATGGTTCCAGAAAAGCTGAAAGCAGGAGATAAAGCAAAATCGATATTGGTTGTTGTTGTTAAGGCTGTCACAGTCACATTACCCGATGCTAAATCACACGTGATACCAGGGCAATCAATGTTTCCACTTGGAGCGTATTTTTGCATCACATATGGGGAAATAAAATCACCCGTAAACATGGATCCGCTTCTGACTGAATAAGTACCAGGTGGAATGGCTCTTTGTGCTGTATAAGTTCCATCATCTCTGATAGCTGCGCCTCCAGCAACACGGCCCATGGAATCATAAAATTGGACATATTCACTAAATCCACCATTGATGGGCAAGCCAGAGACTGCATCTGTTATAGTCCCACTGATTTTACCACCGTACTCTAAATGGAAATTAATTCCAAAACGATTTTCAGTGCTACCCAGTGAAATTGGAGAACCTCCACCACCACGATCACAACCGCTCCATGGACAACGGACATCATTATACAATTCACGTTGGTAAAATTCCCTTCCAACATCACCTCCTTGAACAAAATAAGTTCCTGGTAACAGACCACCTATTCTAAATGTACCATCGAATGTAGGCTCATGGTTAGTTCCATATATGATTTGCGATGCAATCAAGCGATTAGTTACATTGAATACATAGACCAATGCAAATTCCTGAATTGTTTCAGTTAAATTTGCGGCATTAAGTAATACACCAGAAACACTTGCGCCTTTATTCAGTGTAAAATCAATACTACTAGTGGTCATACCATTGGTTAAATCTACTGGATCACCGGCACCGTTGTAAACCATGGTACTGCAAAGGTTACATGGGATGTTATTGTAAATTTCTGGCACGTATTCGTTTATATCCACGCCATTCGGATCTAAATATACTTTATAGCTGCCTTGCGGAATCCCTTGAATAGTGTAATTGCCCGAACCATCAAATTGAGTAAAGAAATAGCCACTGAATAGCTCAAGGGATTCAAACAAAGTAACTTGCATGGTTTCTACACCTTCCAGTGTAACCGTATCTGATATACGCCCTGTTAAAGTAGCTCCAATAGTCATATCAAAATCATAATTAAGTAGTATATCAGCAAGCACAATTGTAATGCTTGCACTGGGGTCTGGCTGACAATTGAGACATATCTCTGTACCCGTAGTCGTCCAAAGGGCATCTATATAAATATCCGACGCATCATTCGCAAGCAAATAATAGTCATCTGCAGGTAATCCATAAAAAGTATAACTGCCTGTATTATCTGTTTGCACAGATCCATAGAAACCTTGATTATCTACAGACTTTAGAGTGATGCTCAAGTTTTCAATTGGGCTAGCTGCAGATACGACATTTCCAGATAAAGACGCGCCTATCACCATATCCATATCTACCCCCATTCGGTTTTCTGCATCTGCAATAGTGATGAAATTGTCTGCATCAGGTTGGCAGTTAGTGCATTGTTCTGTCCCTAAAGTAGACCACATGGCATCAATATAAGCATCATTGTAGCCATTAACCAATAGGTAATAATCGCCAGCTGCCAAATCAATAAAACTAAATGATCCCATTGGATCTGTAAACAGGCCACCAACGTATTCATTTGTTCCTATTTCAATAAGAGAAACTTGAACATCAACTTGGCCAACACCACTTACTCGAACAGTACCAGAAATACTCGCTGTTCCACCAGGGCCGCTCATTGCACTGGGTTGGCTTTTCTGTACAGATCTTTGGATATTTTCCTTATGTACAATTTCTGATATTTTACGGTCATAATCCATTTTTAATATATGACCTTCTATCAACTGTTCTTTTAAAACGATTCGTTGTATATCAACAAGATCATTTTTATTCTGATTTTTCGCATTCGCTGAAAAAGCCAGTAGTCCTAATAAAGTAATCCAGAAATATTTCATTATTTTCTCCATAAACAAATTTTTAACCACTTAATATCTTACATCGAGATGACTTAAATTGCTGTAAATATGTATTAAAATAGTTATTTTCAATTAAATTTAGCCGTAATTATAGTTGATTAAATCAATCAATTAAGGTGTAGATTCATGAATAAAGTGGTTATTGATAACTACCCTTAATTTTGCTAAGCAACTGAATATTAATGTGAAAAGGGTACTGACCCAATTTTAAAATGATTGACATGAATGATAATTTAAATTATCATTATTATATTGGTTTTGCTTATTATTTCAGTTAAACTCTATAAAAAAAATACTTTATACTACTTGCCTTTATATCTTTTATCAATCAAGGGACTGTTCATTGGATACCAATATTTTAACAGATTATTTTTTACCATTATCATTGTTCATTATTATGTTTGGAATGGGCATGTCTTTGGTTATTAATGACTTTAAGCGAGTTGTGCTTTTTCCTAAAGCTGTGATTTTGGGCTTAGTCGGTCAAATTTTGTTATTGCCTCTGATTGCATTCATTTTAATTAAAGGGTTAGCTGTCGAACCTATGATTGCTATTGGCGTGATGTTGATAGCAGCTTGTCCTGGTGGTTCTTCATCAAATTTAATCAGCCATTTAGCCAAAGGTGATACGGCTTTATCAATCAGTATAACGGCCATAAGCAGCTTGATTACGGTTATCTCAATTCCATTAATCGTGGGTTCAAGTATGGAATATTTTTTGGTGGCAGATCAACCCATACATTTGCCAGTGATTAAGACTATTACAGCCTTGATTGTTATCACTGTGTTACCTGTGAGTCTTGGTTTGCTTGTAAGATATAAATTCTCACAGTTTGCAATTAGACAAGAGTCAAAAATTAATGTATTTTCAGGCTTGTTTTTGGCATTTTTGGTGATTGCTATTTTGATTCAACAAATAGAAAATGTAAAAGCTGGTATTGTATCAACTGGCTTAGTTGTGGTTAGTTTAAATGTTACAAGTATGATTTTTGGTTTTTTCATTGGCAAATTCTTTAAATTAAATTCAAGTCAAAGTACCACTATTGGTATTGAGATAGGGATTCAAAATGGTACATTGGCAATTTTAATTGCGACAACAATATTGCATCAATCTGAAATGGCTATACCAGCAGCTATTTATTCCTTAACCATGTTTATTAGTGGTGGTTTTGTCATATTGATACGAAGAAAAAAAGTAAAAGTATACTGACCCTTTCTATTCATCAAATAAAAAAGACTGCAAATTAGCAGTCTTTATATATTTCAACAATAATGTGTTTATTTAGAAGTCATAAACCAAGCTTGCAGCTACAAGAGTATCTGTGCTTTTAATTCCTATAGGAACATCTGTGTTGTGACGCCATTGGTGTGATAGCTTAACACCTACCTTGTCACTCACTTTAAAAGTAAGCCCAGCGTCATTTTGAGTAAAAGTATTGTCACTTGTTGATTCAAGTCTCAATACATCTCCAAAACTGACGTTATCAGAAAATTTATGCATGTAATCAACTTTGGCAGTAAAAACTACACCAGAATCTTCATTTCTGTCAATATCATAAGCTGCAATTTTATGACCAACACCTACTTCAGTGATAAGTTTTTTATCATCAGATTCATAAAATTTATGGCCCCAGCCTACAGCATTAGTCCAAGTATAATCAAATGCAGTAAAACTGTCATTTTCATAACGTGTGTTAAAAAAGACATAGTTAGCCTCGTTAAATTTATAACCAGTTTTGCCTTCTAAGATGTATCTGTCAGCAGTATCAACCCCATCAGAATCAGCACGTAAAACATCTAAGCTTAGAGTGTTAATCCATTGATTAACTTCATGTTTTCCAGCAAGACCAGCTGTTAGTGTTGTTGTGTCACTGTTGCCTGAAGTAGACGTAAATCCTAATTGACCATTTCCGGACCATGGACTATCGTCAGCAACTGCAGTCCCAATTGCACTTAATAATAATCCTGTTACTAATATATTTTTCATTGTATTACTCATTGTGTTTGTTAGAAAAGCTGCATGATAATGGTAAGTAATTAAAAAAACAACCTTAGGCCAAAGCAATTGCGTTATATATTTGTTAACTTTTGTGAAGTTAGCGTGTTTTTAATAGAGATATTAAGATTTTAGCAGCATATAGATACAATTTATATTTATTGGATTCGGTGTTAGTAGAGTGAAAATCTCATAATAAGCACCTATTTAATGAGGATATCAATGAATCAGCGGGGTCGATTCAGTGTGGTCAGAGTTGCTGATTTCTAGATTACCGCCTGCTTGGCTATGACGGGTAGGGAAATAAATAAGGGGTTTGTTCATTTCCTTTGTGTAAGTGTATGAATTTACATGGCACTAATGTGGTTTTCCCTTTATTCTTTGTAAACCTAACAATTATTCACTGGTTCTTTTTTTGGCTTTAAATAGTCAGGTATAAATAAAAGAGCGTTGGCTTCTGATTCAGCAGATTGTTTTATTTGTTCATTTGCTTGTGTATCTTTAATGGATTTAGCGTCTATTTGAATGGTATTTTCAGTTTCTTTGGTCGGTTGCTTTTGTGCGGCAAAAATAGAAAATGAAAAAACGAGTGTTAATAAAGTTAAGTACTTTGACATAATTCATCCTAATTGTAGCTATATAGATGACAGTATTTAATTCTAGAAGTTCCAATCTACAGCAATATGGGTGAGACATGAAATTTATTCAGTATATGAAAGATCTAAAAAACCTTTTACTTTGACCTTACAAACTGCAATTTTAAGGTGGTGGTACAAGATTTCATTGCGTCTTGATTCAGTTTCTTGTGATACACATATGACAGATAAATCAAATATCGCTATTAAGCCTGTAAACAGCAGGATCAGAGTAACTGATTTTTAGAAAATGAAAACAAAAAAACACCATTTATTGATTGATAATCGTTTAACTTACAATAAAATATGAAAATGGAAAAAAATAAAGCTTATAAAAGATTAAAATATTTAAATAATAATTACTCTAAATTGGTCCATTGTTCTCATGAATATATTGATGAATTCTGTATTTATATAAATACCATGGAATTAAGTTCTTTTAAGGTTGATTACAATAAAAGTTTAAGAGTTGACTTCAGTATGATGGGAACGGATTTCTATTTTGAATTTGAATTTATTATTCCTGATCTAGAGTTTTGTAATATCAATCATCACATCAGTTCTAATAATGAATTTTTGTACAGTATCAAGATGGATGGAAAGGGAAATATTTATATTGTTGATACAGAAAAAAAGACATTGGGGAACATAGAAACTTGCTTTAGCAAAATATTGGACAAGGTTTACAGTGCTTTTTGTCAACATGTGTTAGAACAATAGATTGTGAGGTTAGTATAAGTATTTGAATTTAAATATATAAAATCGCGCTTATCACTTTTACTCATATAGGTTCAGAACATATTGGACAAGTCTGATTATTGAAAATATTGCCAAATCATGGTATGATAATTGTAATATTTTTTTACTGGAGAAATTATATGTTTAAATTAAAGTTTAATCTTTTTGTAACAATGATTGTTCTATTGGTATTAATATCAGCTAATGGTATGGCTGAAGACAAAAAATATTCCCAAGAGATGATTAATAATTGTCTGAAACTCACAGAAGATATAAATACCAGTGACTGGTTAATTGACAAGGATTTAGCAGCATTGGATGAAAGCAAGCTAAATACTCTTAATGATGGTTGGAATCCGATAATAAAAGAAGCCCATGAACAAATGCTAAAAATTTGTAATGCGGATAAGAATTCAGATGAATGTTTGTTGGCTAAACAACCAGAACGTCAATTAAAAGACGATCGTAGAAAATGTTATTATCGTGTGTTAATGAAAAGTATTTAATATTTCAAAATCAACAAGATCAAAATTTAAGGGAAAATATCAAGTCATTTGACTAATATTACTTTTATGAATTTGTGTGTCCAAAATTACAGGTTCCCTACATTGCCACCTTCACGCCAATATAGGATAGAAAAAAATTTCGGGGTTTGTGCTATTAAATATCAACCATGGATGTTGTGCCATTTTCTATTTTAATCAACAAATTGAAAATAAACAGTTAAATGATAATCACCACCGCCAAGCAGTGGTGATAGAAAGTCAGCTGACTTTAAGTTACATAAAAAACAATCAGCGATTCTGACTCTATTGACTGATTATGGTCTTATTTCTTACCTGCTAGTTCATGCAAAATGATATACCAATGTTGCAACGCTGAGAAAAAAGATTTGACAGGCATGCGTTCATTCAAGCCATGTGGAAATGCATCTTCATCACGAATAAACATACCAGATACTCCGTAGGTAGGGATGCCATTGGCGCGCAACATTTTGCCATCTGTGCCCCATGGGACCATCGCTGGTATGATGGGAACTTTTGGGTGTCGAGAGTGAACAGCTTTGGTAATTGCTTGAGTAACATCATCTCTTAATTTAGAAGCTGGACTGGCTTTTGGATTTCCGAGCAATTCTACTTCAACTTTCTCCCCAACTATAGATTGCAATTCAGACTTGATGCTACTAGGTTCAATACCTGGGAAAATTCTACAATTAATGGTGGCTTTTGCCGATTGAGGCAAGGCGTTTTCAGCGTGTCCTGCACTTAACATGGTCGCCACACAGGTAGTCCGTGTTATGCCTGCATAGGGTGTTTGGTAGAGATAATCACTGGCTTTTTGATTGTTTGGGTCTTTTGAAAATGTCATAAATGCCTCACCTAAATCACCTGATGCGGACATTGCTGAAGCAGCAAAAAAATTCAAAGTAATTTCATTGTAACGCACTGGAAATCTGTATTTCTGTACTTTTTTTAAGGCATCTGCCAACTCGTAAATTGCATTGTCACTCCTTGGTGTTGAGCTGTGCCCCCCAGGGTTTCGAACAGTCAAATCAAACGATGCATAAGTCTTTTCAGCTGCTGATATCCAATATGAAGCGGGAACATGCTTTGAGTTTAATCTACCACCTCCATCATCAGAATTTAAAGCAAACTCAGCATCTGTTAAGTCCCTGTGTTGAGTCACCAGTAATTCAGTACTGACCATACCTGATTCTTCATCACCTGAAAACGCAATGATAATGTCACGTGTAGGGGTGAAGTTTTCTGCCTTTAATCGCAAAAAAGTAGTTGTTAATGAAGTAATTCCCATTTTATTGTCCAATGTACCACGGCCAAAAAAGTAACCATCTTCTTCAATTAGCTTATAGGGGTCTTTTTCCCAATCATCGGGCAATGCATCAACAATGTCCATATGTCCGATTAATAATATTGGCTTTTTATTGGAGGAGCCATCTCCTCGATATCGCACCACAAGTCCAGCAATATCTTCACCTTTGTTTGATTTGAATGGCAGTACATTGACATCTTTTTCATCAAATCCACCATTGATGAATTGATCGGCTAAGTATTGTGCCATTAAGGGCACTTGCCCATGACCGGCAGCTGTTCGATAAGCAATTAAATTGCGGTAAATTTCAAGGGCTTGTAGTTCATGGATTTTGGTGTAAAAACTACTTTGACTCTCATTTGCAAAGGCGCTAAAATTTGACATGAATCCTATTGCAATCACTACAAAAATTTTCAAACTACCCATCTATTTTCCTCCAGTTTATTTTGGTATTACCGTAACATAAACCAATCAAAGACAATAATGTTTAGCACATAAAGTTTCGATTTAACTGTAAAAGAGATCAGTACCCATAAATTGAGTTTGTATATAAAAATAAAAAATGTAAAATGATACTGACTCCTTTATTATCAATGAGACTAATTTTGAGTAGGTTGATTCCTACTATACATTCCCAAATAAACTATTTAAAACTATGCAAAGACTAATATTAACCCGGCCCGATGATTGGCATATTCACTTAAGAAGTGGTGCTGCTTTAAAAAACACGGTAAAAGATGTCGCCCAACAATTCTCAAGAGCAATAGTTATGCCGAATTTGGTTCCTCCTGTGACTAATGTTGAATTGGCTTTGCAATACAGGCAACAGATCCAACAACAGATTCCTGATGGAGTTGATTTTACACCATTAATGACCTTGTATTTAACTGATAAAACCAGTTCAGAAGATATCCATCAAGCCATGCAAACCGATTTCATCAAAGCCTGTAAGTTATATCCAGCAGGCGCTACGACTAATTCTGATTCGGGGTTAAGCCAGATTGAAAACGCTTATCCTGTATTTGAAAACATGCAAAAACTTGGTATGCCTTTATTGATACATGGCGAAGTCACTGACAGTGATATTGATATATTCGATCGAGAGAAAGTGTTTATTGATAGAACTTTAAAACCTTTAGTTAAACAATTTCCTAATTTAAAAATTGTGTTGGAACACATCACAACAGACGATGCAGTAGATTTTGTTATGGGTTGTGGAAGCAATGTAGCCGCTACTATTACCGCACATCACTTACTGAATAATCGCAATGACATGTTAGTTGGAGGTATTCGCCCTCATTTATACTGTTTACCCATATTAAAACGACAGCTTCACCAACAGGCACTGTTAAAAGCGGCCACTTCAGGTTCGCCCAAGTTTTTCTTAGGCACCGACAGCGCTCCACACGCCAAAGATAAAAAAGAGAACGCCTGTGGTTGTGCAGGATGTTATACATCTTACGCAGCAATTGAATTATATGCTGAAGCTTTTGAATCCATGAATGCACTAGATAAACTTGAAGCATTTGCTAGTTTCCATGGTCCAGATTTTTATGGGTTACCCAGAAATACATCTAAAATTACTTTAGTAAAACGCGCATGGTGTATGCCTGAAAAATTAGGGTTGGGAGAAGATGTTGTCATACCTTATCGTGCAGGGGAAAAAATGAGTTGGAAGTTTGAATCATGACTAAACAGTGTTAGAAGATGTACCACTAGAAGATATTCTAGTTGCAGCATGTCCCATTATTTTCTTTAATTTGAGTTGAGTTTATTCAATTGAAAAGCATACAAGCGTCTTTTTTACCTCATTGATTTACTCTTTCATGTTATTTACTATAAAATAAGTGTGTTCTGATTAATTTATTTAAAAACTAACTATGACATTGTTATTTGTTTATCTGGCAATCGCTATTGGCGTCTCCTTTTTGTGCTCAATTCTTGAAGCTGTGCTGCTTTCAGTGACCCCAAGTTTTGTAGAAAAAGCAAAACTGGAACATCCTCGCTCAGTGAAATATTTGGTGCAAACCAAAAAACATATGGATAAATCTCTGGCCAGTATTTTGATATTAAATACATTTGCTCATACTATGGGTGCAGCTGGAGTGGGTTCTCAAGCATTACAAGTTTTTGGTCAAGAATGGGAAACCCTGATAGCTGTTTTGCTGACATTAGTGATATTGTATTTTTCTGAAATAATCCCAAAGACTCTTGGTTCAACTTTTTGGCAAAAACTGGCGATTCCCTCAGCATTTGTTATAACATATTTAGTTAAACTGGTGTATCCATTGGTTTGGGTTTCTACGCTACTGACTAAGCTATTTAGCCATCACAAAAATAATGATGTGACCCGCGAGGAGATTCTCGCAATGGCCTCTTTGAGTCTCAAAGGAGGCAAACTGCTTTCTCAAGAGAGTGATTATCTTTCAAATCTTCTCAGTTTGCGCGATAAAAACGTTGAGCACATCCTAACTCCCCGAACTGTCGTGCACATGATGGATGAATCATTGACAGTAACTGAGGCGTTAAATAATCCATTGACCCAACAATTTAGCCGGATTCCTGTTTATAAAAATAATTACGACAACATAACCGGCAAAGTAATACGAGTAGACCTTTTTGAAGCAGAAAGAAAAGGGCTGGGCGACAAACCAATACTAGAATTTTCAAAAAATATCTTTCGTGTCTCAGAAAGACTTTCAGTCCATAAGTTGTTAGATTTATTTATTAAACGTAATGCACACTTATTTTTAGTCGAAGACGAATTTGGACAGACTGCCGGTGTCGTGACATTGGAAGATGCGATTGAAACCTTATTAGGTTGTGAGATTGTAGACGAAAGCGATATTGTCGAAGACATGCAAGCATTGGCAAAAAACAAATACCGTGACCGCTTGCGCGAAGTCAGGTCGCAAGAGGATAATTAATCAGCGGTATGCAAGAGTCACTGATTTTCTAGGTTACCACGTTGACACAATGACGATTTGTTAGAAGCAAGTAGGGAGTAGGGTCACTTGACTAGCTATACTTTTTATTCAATATCAATTTCATTTTCCAATAATGGATCTAGTTCTGCATAAAGTAATTCGGCAATTGAAATCAACTTTTTGGTAATATCATTGGCATTGTCATTATCATTGACAAGAGAAGATGCCATGTTTCTTGTGATTAAATTATTGCGAATTAACTCGTTGATTGATTCATTGCTTGAATGGATGGCGTTTTTTGCCTTTGCCTTGAGTTTTAATAATGTTTCATGGTGTTGTTTTCTGTCATCGTCCTTGGTATTTCTAAATTGATATATGGTTCTCATGACTTCTATGATTTTATTTCTGAATTTACTGTATTCTTTTTTGATATGTTCGTTATCAGATTTCATATAGTGAGAAATATTGGTGCTTAACTCTTTGGTGTCTCGAATGATTTCTACCATTTTACGGTTTGCCACTTTAATTTCTGAAACATGTTTGGTTTGATTTTCTGTTAGTTTTAATGTACTTTGCCCGATGGTGGCATATTCAATGATTTTTCCATAAATATTTTTTACTTTTTGGTAATACATCTGCTCAACTTCATTCTTGATTTGTTTATAATTTGCTACTTTAGGGTCTTTAATTTTTTCATTGGTTTTAATATGTCTTGGGTTGATAATAAGCGCATGAGCGACAATTTCAAAAATGGTGTTTTTGAATAAAAACTTGGATTCTTTCATCAATGAATCTGTGAGCGTGAGGTTGTATTTAAGACTTGATTTATCTAAGTATTTTGGTTCATCAAATTGTTTTTGTGGCTCGGGTTTGCGGGCGACTATTTTCTTAACAATTTTTTCGATGATTGGAATAAACCAAATCATGATACAAGTATTTGTAACGTTAAATGCGGTATGAAATGCGGATAATGCCACGGGTATTGCCAAAGGTGAGTCGAAAGCAGAAATCCCAGAACTTTGAGATATGGTATCAATCAAGGTTAAAAACGGATAAATCACCACCAACATCCAAATGACTCCAAGCACATTGGCAATCAAATGGGCCCTGGCGGCCCTTTTTGCATTAAAATTAGCAACAATGGCAGCCAAATTGGCTGTGATTGTTGTACCGATATTTTCCCCTAACACCATAGCAGCAGCCATATCAAAAGGAATCCATCCTTCATAACACATTATCAGAGTCAAGGCCATGGTGGCACTAGAGGATTGAATGACTAATGTTAAAATTGTTCCAATTCCCAAGAATAACAACAGAGAAAGATGGCCCATTTCAGTATAATGCTGTAACCATTCAAGAATTTCTGGATTTTGTTTAATGTCTGGAACGCTGTCTTTTAAAAATTGTAATCCTATAAATAAAATAGCAAAACCAATAATAAAAGCACCCCATTTACGTAGGTTCTCTTTTTTAGAAAAAGTGAATAAAAACCCAAAACCAATCAAAGGCAATGCCAGAGAACTCATGCTTACTTTAAAGCCAAGAATGGTAATCAGCCATGCTGTAATTGTTGTACCAATATTAGCACCTAAGATGACACCAATAGCCTCTGTTAACGTCAAAAGGCTTGCATTGACAAAGCTCACAACCATTAAGGTTGTTGCAGAGGATGATTGAATGAATACAGTGATGAGAAAGCCTGTAAAAACAGCAAAAAGTCGATTTGATGTCATACGTGATAAAATTTTACGCATATTGTCACCAGCTAAATCCATCAGCGCATCACTCATGACTTTCATACCGTATAGAAAAAGCCCAAGTGAACCAAATAATTGTAAAATATCAGCAAATCCATAATTCATAATTAAGTGCTCAACTTTTTTTATAAATTTTACTTAATAAAATCATATTTCACAAGTCAAATATGACAAATGTGTTACAACCGCATGAAAAGAATGGATAGGCTTATTTACTAGTATTAATATTCTCCTTGAAAGGTCATATTTTACTGTGTAGCTAATAAGTTTAATGTAGGCAAACTACTTTTTGTGTTGTATGATAATTTCTACAGTTGTATGACTTGTATACTGACGGCTTATCCACAAAATAGCGTCAATTAATTAAATATGATGAAACCATGAATTCTAAACTAAAGAACAATATTTTAAACGATTTAGCAACGCTCATTGAAAAATCTAGTGCAAAAATCATAGCTGCCAATCAAGTGGATATGTCCTGTCTCTTATACACATCTGACGCTGCCGACGATCTACTCTGTGTAGAT
>OJDV01000397.1_pt1 | contig 15613 bp, 15 predicted proteins | sample 1592911 | NCBI WGS metagenome assembly OJDV01 (sample SAMN05416860, study PRJEB24817) | seawater metagenome | isolation source: Sea water | place: Canada:Atlantic | collected 2013-11 | reverse complement strand
CTACACAGAGTAGATCGTCGGCAGCGTCAGATGTGTATAAGAGACAGCTTTATAAACTTCATATTTTTGGATAGTATTTTCGCGAAAATAATCTATTAAAGATCATGAATAAAATTAGAGCTTTCTTTTTAACGCTATTTTTAGGAATATATTTTTCTGTTTCAGCCCAAGTAGACGATTATCATGCAGATATAGTAACTCTTTTAAATTGTAACGGTACGGTACAAGAATATGATTTTGAATTTGAAAGAAATCTTGTTTCATTAAGATTACGGGTAGCAGAAGATACCACTCCAGCTTCTTTTTGGGAAAAATTAAGAGAAGACAAAAAGGAAAGCGTCGATGAGTTAATTAATATTTTGGCATTTGCTTATAGAAAAAACTTTACTCATTCAGAAATTAAAGAATTATATAGCTACTATAATACTTCTGCAGCACAAAAATTGCTAACAAAAGATAAAGAGTTTACCGAAGAAGAACTCAGTGTAATTGAAGAGTATAACTCAAGTGATTTAGCAAAAATAGTAGCAGCTAAAAAAGAAGTCTTGGCAGAAGATATTAAAGGTATTGCCTACGATTGGAATAAAGAATTATTTGAAAAAGGTATGAGTGCTTTAGTCAAGGCTGGATACACTAAATAAGAGTAAGTTTAGCCAAATAATCGTAATTTTGTCCTTCTCCTAAAACCTCAAAGGATAATCCATTTTCCGAGCAAGCATTTTTAAAAGTTTGAGGGTCTAAATACAACCAACTAAAAGGCTCACTTGCCCATTCTTTATAATAAACCGTAAATTCTAACTCACCGTAATAGTTTTCTGAAGGCACCATAATGCTTCCTTCTTCATCACCACTATCAAACATATATCTCAAATCGCTGGAGTCAATAATAATTTGACCTTTTGGATTTAATAATAACTTTAAATGTTGAAGATATTGATCCATTAATTCTAATTTTTGAAAAATCCCAGTACCATTCATTAATAGTAAAATAGTATCAAACTTTTCATCTTTTAATTGAAGTAAATCTATTTCTCTAGCATTATTAAGTCCTCTTAAATTACAAACTTTAATTGCACCTCCAGAAGTGTCTATTGAAGTAACATCCAATCCCGTTTCCTGAAGATGTAAAGAAATACTACCAGACCCACAACCAACATCCAATACTTTTCCAGATGCACTATTCAATGCCAATTGCTCTAATGGGGGCATTTCAGAAAAACTTCTAAACAAATAGGGAAGAGGCAAAACATCTTCCTCACTTATATTGGTTTCGGTATAAAGATCATCGGTATAATTATCGTTTTGATAATCTAATAATGCTTGTCCAAATAAATCAGTCATAGTATTGTGTTTTTAATCTTTTTATATTCTAAAACCATCTTGTTTTTTGTCTCGACAATTTTAGTAATTTAGAGGTCTATGGAGAACATATTAAAACAGCTTCCAAAGAAGGCCAAAGATAAGGAGAACGAGAATAAAAAGTTATTTAAAAAGCTTCGAAAAAAGCCGCCAAAGAATCTGGATAATTTAATGGTAGAGTTGCACGATAAAGAGTTTGAAAAAACAGATTGTTTAACTTGTGGTAATTGTTGTAAGACCACGGCACCTTGGTTAAATGATCAAGATGTTGCCAGAATAGCAAAGCATTTAAAGCTTAAAGAACAGAAATTTATTGAGCAGTATCTAGAAGTTGATGATGACAATGAATTTTCATTTAAGCTAATTCCTTGTGTGTTTTTAATGTCAGATAATGAGTGTAGTATTTATAATATTCGCCCCAAAGCTTGTCGAGAATTTCCACATACGAATAGGAGAAGATTTCAGCAAATAGAAACAATTACTATAGAAAATACCGCTATTTGTCCTGCGACTTATAATATTATGGAAGCATTGAAAAAAGCACTGCCTATTCAATATTCTGAAAAAGGAGGGAAGCCAAGAGAGAAGTTTAGAAGAGGTGGAGGCTGATTTATCTTTTATAAAGTAAATAAGATTCCCGCATTTTATCATAGGATTCTAAATCCTTCAACCAAGTTTTTCTTATCTCTCTATACGTATACCCTTTTTCTATTTGATCTTGTAATTTGGTAGTGCCCGCTAATTTGGTAAAAAATGGACTAAAGAAATCTTTCTTTTTTCCTGTTGAGGTATAAGCTTCAACCAACCATTCAAGATTCAATTTATTTAATGGTTTGTTATTTCTTAAATCTTTTCCGTAACATAATTCTTTTTTAAATTTCGGATATTTTGCTCCCTCATTAGCTTGTGGTGTAAATGAAAACGAATAAAACTCCGTTGGTAAATTAGGAGCTCCAAAAATTTGAAATTGCATTTCAGTACCACGACCCGCACTTAAAGGAGTTCCTTCAAAAAAGCAAAGACTTGGATATAAGTTAATCGAAACATCGTTGGGCAAATTAGGAGATGGTTTTATAGGTAATGAATAAGAAGATTGATGCGTATAATTTTGTAATTCAACAATAGTAAGTTCACACTTAACATTGTTAGATAACCAACCTTCACCGTTTATCATTTGTGCATATTCCCCAATCGTCATTCCGTGAACTACAGGTATTGGGTGCATACCCACAAAACTTTTGTGTTGTTTTTCTAAAATAGGACCGTCGATATAATGTCCGTTTGGGTTGGGGCGATCTAAAATTAGTAATGGAATGCTAGCTTCCGCACAAGCTTCCATCATATAATGTAATGTTGAGATATATGTATAAAAACGAGCGCCTACATCTTGAATATCAAAAATCATTATTTCGATACCCTGTAATTGTTCTTGAGAGGGTTTTTTGTTTTTTCCATAAAGCGAAATAATAGGCAAACCAGTTTTGGTGTCGATACCATCTTTTACCACTTCCCCTGCATCAGCTTTTCCTCTAAAACCATGTTCAGGAGCAAAAACGCTTATAATAGTTACTTTTTCCTTGTGTAAATAATCTACTAAATGCAATCTTAAATCTATTTTCTCTTGAATTCCATTTTCGTAGTGATCTACATTCTTTAAATATAAAACAGAAGTTTGATTGGCAACAATACCTATTTTCTTTCCTTTTAATAAAGGCAGGTATGCATCTACTTGATCTGCACCCAAGACAATTTCTTTTAAAATTGCCTCCGTTTTAGTTATTTTATTTTCTTCAGATAAGGAAGATTCTTTTTCAGATTGACTTTTACAGCAAAAACAAGTAAGTATTGTGAAAGCTACCAATAAGAAATGTGTATTTTTGAAAACAGATAAAGTCATAAAGAATTTCGTGAATTTTGAATTTTTCATCGCCAAGCGAATTGTTTCCGCAAGGGAGTATAAAAATAGTATTTCATCTCCAATAATAAAAATTGCAATCGCATCTATTGCAATTGGTTTTATTACGATGTTAATATCTATTGCTACAGGGGTTGGACTTCAGAAAAAAATTCATGAAAAAGTTTCTGCTTTTAATGGAGATGTGATTATTTCAAATTTTGACACTAATTTCTCCAATGATTCGCAGAACCCCATATCAAAAACTCAAGATTTTTATCCCGAATTTAAAATTGTTGAAGGAGTCAAACATATTCAGGCAACGGCTTCAAAGGGTGGGGTGATTAGAACAGCTACAGATTTTGAAGGAATTGTTATAAAAGGAGTAGGAGCAGATTATAATTGGGAATATTTTTCAGAATTTTTAGTGGAAGGAAACTTACCAAATTTTACTGAAAGTTTAAATGAAGAAATATTAATTTCAGAATACTTAACTAAACGATTGAACTTAAAAGTAGGAGATAAAGTAACTACCTTCTTTTTTAGAAAAGACAGTTCAAAAATACCACGAAGTAGAAGCTTTGTAATATCGGGTATTTATAGCAGCGGTTTTCAGGAGTTTGATGAAAAATTTGTAATTGCAGACATTCGTCATATTCAACGATTGAATAAATGGACCGAAGATGAAATAGGCTCTTTTGAAGTTTTTATAGAAGATTTTGATCAAATAGACACTATCGGAAATCAAGTATATAATGAAATTAATAGCTTCTTGGATTCACAAACTATTAAAGAAAGATACTATTCTATTTTTAAATGGTTGGAATTATTTGATTTTAATATCATACTGATTATTGGAATTATGGTTTTAGTAGCAGGCATCAATATGATTACTGCATTACTGGTATTAATATTAGAACGTACCCAAATGATTGGTGTGTTAAAAGCTTTGGGTAGTAGTGATAAAAGTGTGCGTAAAATATTTATTTACAACGCTATGTATCTAGTAGGTATTGGGTTGTTTTGGGGGAATATTATTGGTTTAGGATTGTTGTTTCTTCAAAAACAATTTAAATTAATCACATTAGACCCTTCTATTTACTATGTGACGGAAGCACCCGTTTATTTAGATATTGGATACATATTGTTATTAAACATAGGTACTGTATTACTTTGTTTAGCTATGTTGTTAATTCCTTCATTTATTGTAACTAAAATTGCTCCGGTAAAAGCGATGCGATTTGAGTAAAAAAAATGTAACATAAATCTACTCTTAAAAGTAATACCTTGAAATTGCCTAAAGTCTTTTAAGGTTTTATATTTTTGCCCCGCATTTATATGACCTATGGAATACGCAAAAAACATACTTGAAACTATTGGAAATACTCCATTAGTTAAAATCAATAAAATTACTAAAGAGCTGCCTTGTTTAGTGCTGGCAAAATACGAAACCTTTAATCCCGGTAACTCAGTGAAAGACCGTATGGCATTAACGATGATTGAAGATGCAGAAGCAGATGGAAGGTTAAAACCTGGAGGAACAATCATTGAAGGTACTTCTGGAAATACAGGAATGGGATTGGCATTAGCTGCTATAGTAAAAGGCTATAAATGTATTTTTGTTTTAGCCGATAAGCAGTCTAAAGAAAAGTGCGATATTTTAAAGGCAGTAGGAGCTGAGGTGATCATTTGTCCAACTGCAGTAGAGCCTGAAGATCCACGTTCATATTATTCTGTTTCTAAACGTTTATCTGAAGAAACACCTAATAGTTGGTATGTTAACCAATATGACAATCCAAGTAACGCTAAAGCACATTACGAAAGTACTGGACCTGAAATTTGGAAACAAACAGAGGGTAAAATCACTCATTTTGTAGTGGGTGTTGGTACAGGAGGAACAATATCTGGAGTTGGTAACTATTTAAAAGAACAAAACCCTAATGTTAAAATTTGGGGAATTGATACCTACGGAAGTGTATTTAAAAAATATCATGAAACAGGTATTTTTGATGAAAAGGAAATTTACCCTTATGTAACGGAAGGAATCGGAGAGGACATTTTACCAAAAAATGTAGATTTCGATGTTATTGATGGCTTTACTAAAGTGACCGATAAAGATGGAGCTGTTTATACGCAAAGATTAGCTAAAGAAGAAGGAATGTTTTTAGGGAACTCTGCTGGATCTGCTATTAAGGGAGTATTGCAATTAAAAGAACACTTTACAAAAGATGATGTGGTAGTCGTTTTATTTCACGATCACGGTAGTCGTTACGTTGGTAAAATGTTTAATGACGATTGGATGCGAGAAATGGGCTATTTAAATTAATGAACTTCTGAGGAGGCTGGATTTTTAATATTCTTATAGTATACCAGACTCTCATCTAAAATTTTTAAAAAAGTTTCAGGTTCTGGACGAACTCGATAATTGTCTGTTAGATCAGTAAAAATAATTTTTCCATTGGCATCGGTAATGACAACAGTAGGCATTACGGTATCACTGTCAAATCCAAAAGCTTGAAAACCTGTTGGAATTCCATTTTTAGAAAAAATATCTAATTGTTTGGCAACTTTATTTTCAACATCAGTTAGAAAATTAAATCCAAGATTGTATTTTCTTGCAAGAGTTTTAGAGAAATGATGAGGTTGTGGACTAATAAAATTCATAGTAACTCCTCTTTTTTCGAGTTCTTTGTATTGAGAGGCAATTTCCTTGATTTGTGCCATACATAAAGGACACCAATTCCCTCGGTAAAATAAAAAGATGGTAGGTTGACCTATATAAGAAGTTGATTTTATTATTTGTTTTGAAATATCCTCCAATTCAAAAACGGGAAGTTGATTACCAACTTTTAAAATGTTTTTCTCTCTTTTTTTAAAAACCGAAAACCATTTAAGATAAAGCCACCAACCTACTACTAATAATAGGCTTATGTAAGACCCTAATATACCGCTGTTTTCATAAAGGCTACCCATAATCACACTTATGCAAAAGCCAATTATAATTAGAGTTGTTAAAATTATAAGGTTCCTACTTGTTCTTGCTTGAGGTTTTATAAATAATCCAGCAAAAAAGAATGCGATACTAAAAGCAACAATCAAACTTCCTAAATACCGAAATGAAAAACCATGTTCATTTAAATTTAGGGCACTATCAATTAGTACATAAATGGCAAATGCAGGAAATACGGTAATGAAAACTGATTTTAAAATACTTTTCATAAAAATATTGATCTCATTAGATTTGACAACTTACAATAAAACTATTAAATTTGTTTACTCCTATTGAGACTCCCCGTAACAGTTTAATTATAAATGACTGAAGATTTTCTTCATTACGTGTGGAAGTTTCAAAAATTTTCTACAAATAGATTAGTTACAACAAATGACGAAAGCATTGTTGTTGAAAAAGTAGGTGCACACAATTTTAATTCTGGACCAGATTTTTTTAATGCTCAAGTTTCGATTAATAATCAACTTTGGGCTGGTAATGTAGAGGTTCATTTAAAATCAAGCGATTGGTATGCTCATCATCATGAAAATGACGAAGCTTATGATAATGTGCTATTGCATGTGGTGTGGGAGTTTGATGTTGAGGTTTTTAGGAAAGACAATTCCGTTATACCTACATTGGAGTTAAAAACCATAGTACCCGAAAAGTTACTTCAGAATTACAAGATATTAACTGCTAAGAAACAAGAATGGATTCCTTGTGAAAGAGACTTCTCGAAGGTAGATGATTTTATTTATGATAATTGGTTAGAAAGCTTATATGTGGAACGTTTAAAACAAAAATCTGCTTTAATTGAAGAAGAGTTAAGGAAATCTAACAATCACTGGGAGAGCGTATTATATAAATTACTTTGTAAGAATTTTGGTTTAAAAGTTAATGGAGAGTCGTTTTATAGCGTTGCAAATTCCATAGATTATAATTTAATAGCGAAAAGTAAAAATACAATCACTTTTGAAGCTTTGTTATTAGGTCAAGCTGGTTTGTTAGAACAAAAAAATGAAGATTCTTATTATAACAATTTAAAAGAGAACTACACCTTTTTAAAACATAAGTATCAATTAGATAATTCTCAAATCATTGCTTCTAAGTATTTTAGATTAAGGCCATCCAATTTCCCTACGATCCGATTATCTCAATTTTCAAATTTGTATCAAAAAACTCCATCCTTATTTTCAAAAATTGTTAAAATGAAATCCACTAAAGAAATGTATGATTTGTTTAATGTTTCAGCAAGTGAATATTGGGATTCTCATTATAATTTTGGCGTTTTATCTTTTAATAGAAAAAAGAAACTTACAAAGCCCTTCATTGATTTATTGCTAATAAACACCATCATACCTATATTGTTTGCTTATGGAAAACAGATAAGTTTTAATAATTCTGAAGAACTTTTAAAAATAGCAGCCTTTATTCCTTCTGAAAAAAACAGTGTTATTAATAACTTTAATTTATTAAGGTCTACTGTAAAAAACAGTTTGCAATCTCAGGCATTACTTCAATTAAAAAATGAGTATTGTAATAAGAAAAAATGCCTGCAATGTGTTATTGGAAACTCAATTTTAAACCATTAATTTTTATTTCGAATCTTATAGTAAACTCCAAAATTATAAGCTGCTTGTTTTGCTACGTTATTTCCTGAAAAAGCACCTCCAAAACCTGCAATAACCCCAAAATCCGGTGTAATCTCCCCAATAGCTTTTAGGCCATAAGCAGTATACTCTTGATCATTAATGTATAATCCTGTAAGTATGTTTTCTAAGGGTGCAACAAAATCTCCATTCTCTAAAGAAACCACAAAATCTAAAAACCCAATGATCCAAATCCTATTTAAAATTTTGGTTCCTGCCTCTCCACCTATTTTAAAATTTGAGCTATAATCGTTGGTCCTAATAGTAAAGCCTGTAAATGCTTGAACGTAAAATTTATCAAACCCTCTTCCTGCGTTAACTTGAGGTGTAAATGTAAAAGCATCATACCCGGTTCTAATTCCTGAAATTTCATCGTAGGTACTGGAGTTAAATTCTATATTTAATTGACCCGTAATAAGCCATTTGTTATCGTAAAAATTTTGTTTAACACCAATGTCTACATTTCCCAATGCATTGATGTCTTTTGATTCTGTTAGAATTATTTCGGTTTCATCGGGTCTAGATAAATCTCCAGAGCTAATGTTTTTAAAAGGAACATTTAATGTTAGGGTAGTTTTGTCTGAAATACCATATTCTCCATATAATTGAAAGGTATTGTCGGTGATTTTCCTTTCGGTATTATAATCAGGATCCCCAAAAACCCCTGTATAATTAGGTAAGGTAGAAAATCCAAATTGCGTATAAAATTCACCTTTCTTTTGAGTCCAAGGACTTTGTGAATAAGCTGAAAAACTTAAAACACTTGAAATTATAAAAAAAGCTGCTAAAATTCTTAAAGATTGATTTCTCATAATGATGATTTATTTTATGAGAAGTAGCGAAAAGTTAAACAACCTTACAAATCAAACTGAAAAATTAATCTTTTATAAACCGAATAGTAGTTTTATTTCCAGAAATAGATTCTAATTTTAGAAAATACATTCCTTTATGAAGATTAGAAACCGAAAGCTTAATGTTATTAATAGTACTAGATTGAATTAATTGTTTGCCCATAATATCAAAAAGTGTCTAGTTAACAATATCGATATTGGTATTAATAGAAAAAGAATCGATAACAGGATTGGGGTATATATAAGTTTCTTCCTTAGAGAACTCATTAATGCTTAAGGTACAATTAGGTCCTCTATAAACAGTTACATTTTCTGGGTCATAACCACTGTGACTTAAAGCTTGTTCTTCTCCTGGGTCCATACAAATGGATTCTAAGTTTGGTTAATTATGAAAATCTAATGCCCAGAAAAGCAAATCTGGATCTGAAAGGGAAATAGTATTATTTTGTATATTGATTGTAGTTAAATTGGGATTATTTGAACAATATAGCCAGTCAAGATTAGTAAGATTACTTAGGTCAATAATTTCTCATAGATTGTGCATTACCCATAATGTCTCTAATTGAATTAGTCCATTTACATTTATGTTTTCTAATTGATTATAGCTTGCATTCATACTAATAAGATTTATTAATGAGGAAACATCTAGACTAGTAAGTAGGTTCCCAGAACAAGAAAGCCCAGTTAGGTTTGTGAAATATTGGATTCCTTCTAAATCTTCAATTTTAGGTTGACTCCCAGTTGAGTGAACATTTAAGCTTGTTCTAGCTAAAGCTTCATTTTCTTGTATTTTATCATCATTATTGGTGTCAACTCTTTCTTCTATTAGCTTAGCTTTAAAAATTGAATCTGGAATGTTTATGATTTGGGAAAAAGAAAATCCGAAGAAAGAAATAAAAATAAAAGAGTGATTTTAATTTTCATGATGAGTAAAACTAGATGTTTTTCTAGAGGTAAGTAAAAAGAATTATTGCATTAAGTTTTCATTAAAAATTATTATTTTGCAGTATGCTAAAATTGGTATATGACATACGCCATTATTTTGAGAAACATGGCTTTTATGTGAGTTCTCGATTTGCAGATAGATTAGGGATTCGTGCAAAAAATGTGCGTTTGTTTTTTATTTATTTATCCTTTGCAACTGTAGGTTTAGGTTTTGCTGTTTATATTTCTATGGCATTTTTATTACATTTAAAAGACTTATTTTACACAAAAAGATCATCCGTATTCGATTTATGAGAAAAATATTTCAGACTAAACTTTATATTGCTTTAATGTCCCTTATAACTGTATTTTTAACAGGGATTTTTTTTTATAAATTTTATTCAGAGTATTCTTGGATAGATTCTGTGTACTTTACAATTATTACGGCTACAACAACTGGATTTAAAGAGTTGCAACCTTTAAACCCAACAGAAAAAATATTTACCACGGGATTAATTCTAGCGAGCATCGTTGTATTGGGTTTTGCTATATCCATCATTACCGAAAATATTTTTAGTAAAAACAATATTGGAAATTTAAGACAAAAGAGAGTGGAGAAAAAAATCAAAAAAATGAATAATCACATCATTATTTGTGGTTACGGAAGAAATGGTCAACAAGCAGTTCATAAATTAATGGCCTACAGACAACCGTTTGTTATTATTGAAAAAGACGAAGAAGTCGTTAATAAATATTCAAGCGAGATAGTCCCTTTTATTTTAGGAAATGCAAATGATGATAGTGCTTTAAAGCAAGCGGGAATTGAAAGAGCTTCTACCTTAATAAGTGCTTTACCTAGTGATGCAGATAACTTATTTGTTGTTTTATCTGCAAGGCAATTAAATCATGAATTAAAAATAATTAGTCGTGCGACCGAGGAAACGACTATGAAAAAATTAAAACTGGCTGGAGCAAATAATGTAATTATGCCAGATAAAATTGGTGGAGATCATATGGCTTCTTTAGTGGTTACTCCAGATTTAATAGAGTTTTTAGATAACCTTTCAGTTTCAGGAGATGATGATAGCATGAATGTAGAACAAGTTTCATTTTCAAAGGTATGTCCAGATGGTAAAGAACTGGCTATATTTGAATTGGACCTTAGAAAGAAAACAGGATGTTCTATTATTGGTTATCGAACACCTAATGGAGAGTACATTGTAAATCCTGAAGCAGATTTAATATTGCAACAAGGATCAAAACTTATTTTAATTGGAAGGCCTTTTCAAATAGAAAAATTGAAACAACTTTATAATGTTTAAAGCTCTTTAACAAATTAACTAGCAAAAATTTGAAGTCCCGTTTTTTTTTAGTTTCTTGCTATCTTAAATAAAAGTTAAACTAAAAAACCAATTATGAAGAAATATCTTCTTTCCCTTTTTACTTTTTTAATTCCAATTCTAACTTTCGCACAAGAGACAGTGGAAAAAGGAATGGATCAACAAATAGATGAAGCTTTTAAGCCTATTTCAGATGCCATTTCTGGTATTATATTTTTTACGGTTTTTGGTACTCCTTTTGTATTGATATTATTAGTAGGAAGTGCCTTGTTTTTTACACTTTATTTTGGTTTTCCAAATTTCAGATATTTTATAACTTCTATAAATGTTGTTAGAGGTAAATATGATGAAATGGATCATCATTCAGCTGGAGATCCAGACTTAGCTATAGACGGAGATATTCCAGATACGATTAAAGATGAAAGTAAAGATGGAGAAATAACCCATTTTCAAGCTTTAGCTACTGCGGTTTCAGGAACTGTTGGAAATGGAAATATTGCTGGAGTTGCTCTTGCAATAGCATTGGGTGGACCCGGAGCAACATTTTGGATGGTAGTATGTGGACTGTTAGGTATGTCCACCAAGTTTGTTGAAGTAACTTTAGGGGTGCAATATAGAGATGTAGATGAAGATGGAACCGTTTACGGAGGACCTATGTACTATATTAGCAAAGGTCTTAAAGAAAAAGGTTTTAAAATGTTAGGTAAAGTTGCAGCAGTTTTCTTTGCAATATTTTGTATTGGAGGTTCTTTTGGTGGAGGTAATGCAGCACAATCTAACCAAGCAACTATTGTAATTAAGGATCTATTAGGATGGCAAAGTGCGAATGCAGGAGCCATTATAGGGTTAGTTTTAGCAATTTTAGTTGGAATTATTATTATAGGTGGAATTAAAAGAATTGCTTCCGTTACCGAAAAAGTGGTGCCTTTTATGGCAGTACTTTATGTGGTAGCTTGTCTTTATATAATATTGAGTAACTTTTCATTAATAGATGATGCCTTAGGATTAATATTTACCGAAGCTTTTAATCCAAAGGCTATTGGAGTTGGAGGAGTTATAGGAGTATTATTAGTTGGGTTTAAAAGAGCCGCATTTTCTAATGAAGCGGGTGCTGGATCAGCATCTATTGCGCATTCAGCAGTAAGAACTAAATACTCTGCTTCGGAAGGGTTAGTAGCTTTACTAGAGCCATTTATAGATACGGTTGTAATTTGTACGATGACTGCATTAGTAATTATCATTTTTAACTTTGGTGGTGCTTTTGAATATGGAGGAGAAGGTTCTGTAATGATTGATGGAATTGCTTATGAAGGAGCTGGAATAACTTCTAAAGCTTTTGCACAATACATTCCTTATTCTGGAGTATTCTTAACTATAGCAGTTGTTTTGTTTGCTGTTTCAACTATGATTTCTTGGTCTTATTATGGATTGCAATCTTGGAAATATTTATTTGGTAGAGGAAAAGCTGCTGATATAACTTATAAATTATTATTTTGTTTGTTTGTTGTTATTGGTGCGGCAGCTAGTATGAAATCTATTTGGGATTTCTCTGATGCAATGATCTTTGCAATGGTATTCCCTAATATGATAGGTCTATATTTCCTATTCCCAGTGGTTAAAAAACAACTTAGAAGATATTTAGATGCTATAAAGGCTCATAAGGCATAAAGTAAGATTAAGACATATCATTAATTCTCCCCAGAATAAAATAGAATACTATTCTGATGGATGAAATTAAATCCCATTTCGTTTTCAACAGATCTCAGCGAAATGGGATTTTGTTATTGGTGCTATTTATAATAGGGTTTCTTATAGTAAACCATTTTATAGACTTTTCAAAAGAAAATGTATTGGATACAGATTCTGAAGAAATGATGGCTATTCAAAAAGAATTGGATTCCCTTCGAATTATTGAAATCGCGTCCAGAAAACCAAAAATCTATCCTTTTAATCCTAATTTTATTACAGACTTTAAAGGTTTTACTTTAGGAATGTCTACCAAAGAAATTGACAGATTATTAGCTTATCGGAAACAAGGAAAATGGATTAATTCTGTAGAAGATTTTCAAAAAGTAACGAAGGTTTCCGATTCGCTATTAAACGCCATAAGTCCTTATTTTAAATTTCCTGAGTGGGTAAGCAATCCAAAACCTAAAAAGAAATTTAATAAAAATATCTTTATAGAAAAGACGTATTCACAAAAGGGAGATCTTAATGAAGCGACTCAAGAACAATTAAAAGTAGTGAATGGTGTTGGAGATGCTTTTAGTAAACGAATTATCGACTATCGGAATAAACTAGGTGGCTTTACGACAGATTTGCAATTGTATGAGGTTTATGGTTTGGATTATCAAGTAACGATTAAAGTCTTGAAAGACTTTACCGTTAAAACTCCTAAAGTAATTGTGAAAATGAATCTTAATAAAGCATCTGCTTCAGATCTTTCAACAATTCCTGGAATTTCTTTTGATTTAGCTAAGAAAATATGGGAGTACAGAACTCTTAGAGAAAGAATCGATAGCTTTTCTGAATTGAAAAAAATAGAAGGAATAACGGAAAGAAAGTTAAAAGTAATTCAGCTATATTTGACCCTTGAATAATGGTCTATAGTTTACGGTATAGAGTATTATTTATTTAAAAAATAAACGATATGTATTTTACAGAAGAACACGAACTTTTCAGAAAAAGTTTAAATAATTTTTTAAAAAAAGAAGTAGTTCCTCATATAGATAAATGGGAAGAAACGGGAACGGTAGAACGTTTTATATGGAAGAAAATGGGCGACATGGGATTCTTTGGTATCAATTACCCTGAAGAATTTGGAGGATTAAATTTAGATTTATTTTATACAGTTATATTTTTAGAAGAACTTCAAAAAGTTAATTCTGGAGGCTTTGCTGCTAATATGTGGGCACATACTTATTTAGCAATGACGCACCTTAATAAAGAGGGAAGCCAAGAAATAAAAGAAAAATATTTAGCACCAAGTATTACAGGTGATAAAATAGGTTGTCTTTGTATAACGGAACCTTTTGGAGGTTCTGATGTATCTGGTATGAGAACCACTGCTGTTAAAAAAGGTGATACTTTTGTGTTAAATGGTTCTAAAACTTTTATTACCAATGGGGTTTATAGCGATTATTTAGTAGTAGCTGCTAAAACATCTCCTGAAAAAGGAGGGAAGGGAATTAGTATTTTTGTAGTCGATAGAGAAACGCCAGGTATATCATCAACAAAGCTTGATAAATTAGGATGGAGAGCAAGTGATACAGCAGAAATTGCCTTTGATAATGTAACCATTCCAGAAGGTAATTTAATGGGAGAGGAAGATATGGGGTTCCCATACATCATGCAGCATTTTGCTTTAGAACGTTTGATAATGGCTGTAAATGCACATGCTAGAGCTGAATTTGCTTTAGAATATGCAATCCAATATATGAAAGATAGAAACGCTTTTGGTAAAAGTATTTCAACATTTCAAGCCTTAAGACATAGTGTAGCACAGATGGCAAGTGAAATTGAAGTTTGCAAGACATTTAATTACAATACGGTTAAGAGATTAAATGATGGTGAATATGTCGTGAAAGAAGCAACAATGGCTAAACTAACGGCAACAAAAATGGCAGATGATGTTATTTATCAGTGCCTTCAGTTATTAGGTGGTTATGGTTATATGGAAGATTATCCTTTGGCTCGTATGTCTAGAGATAGTCGTTTAGGACCAATTGGTGGCGGTACTTCTGAAATTTTAAGAGAAATTATCGCTAAAATGGTGATAGATGGAAAGGATTACAAACCGGCGACTTAATTTGTTTTCAATATTTTAGCGAAAATGATTCAAAATTATCGCTAAAATGGTGATAGATGGAAAGGATTACAAACCGGCGACTTAGATTTTATCAATTGGCCTAGTTTTTGTAAAATTAAATACTATGATGATTAAATTTTTAAAACGTTTTTTTAGTGTACTGTTATTGATTAGCTCCCTAAATGCCTTTTCTCAAATAGAGTTAAAAAGTAGAGTTGTTGACTTTATGACTTACGAGCCTCTAGAAAACGCAAGTATTTATATAGATAAGTCAACTATAGGGTCGGTAAGTAATGTAGATGGAAAGTTTGTATTGTCCATACCAAAACGTTTAGAAAACGACACCTTAGTTATTTCTTCTATTGGTTTTAAAAGTTTTAAAATCCTTGTAAGTGAATTTGTAAATGATGAAGATATTTTTCTTGAAGAAGATGTCGCTTCCTTAGACGAAATTTTAATTGTAGCAGAGACCAGACCAAAAAATGGTAATGATGTAGTCTTAAGAGCTATAGAAGAACTTCCTTATAACTTACCGGAACAGCCTTTTTTACAAAAAGGTTTTTTAAGACATAAAGAACGAAATATAAAGGAATACAAATGGCTTATTGAAAGTGCGATTACTTTATACGATTCCAGCTATGCTTCTGGTTCTGAAAGAAATTTAAAAATTAATGTAGATGAAAACCGAAAAAGTTATGATTTACGTGATGTTGATAGCTTGTTTGCTTATTCTTCTTATTTAAGAAGTACCTGTCTCTTATACACATCTGACGCTGCCGACGATCTACTCTGTGTAGAT
>OJDV01000396.1_pt1 | contig 15635 bp, 15 predicted proteins | sample 1592911 | NCBI WGS metagenome assembly OJDV01 (sample SAMN05416860, study PRJEB24817) | seawater metagenome | isolation source: Sea water | place: Canada:Atlantic | collected 2013-11 | reverse complement strand
TACGAGATTTCTGCCTGTCTCGTGGGCTCGGAGATGTGTATAAGAGACAGCGCAAATATTCTTTAAGATTGAATCAAAACACTTCTATTTTGAACACCCCTGTAACTTGGGTCAGATTTACAGTCTTGTTAGGGTTTGTCCTTTTTTAAAGTAATCTCTCCGTAGGTCATAAACACAAAAGGGCCACCTGCATCCGCCCTATAACCGCCATTCGACTTTGCTAGCCGATTTGCTACAGCAAGGAATTCCCAAGCCTCAGCTTCTGTGGCTTTTACTTTTTGTGTGGTGAATCTCTTTATTTTATGCTTTTCACCAAATACTTTTACAAGTTTTGCATGTTCTTGAAGCGGGGGCTGTATCGAAGGATGATCCCATCCCCACATAAAACTACCATCATTTGGATTAAAAGTACCGATGATTTGTACTGGCGCAGAAGCTATTTTACCGTCTGGAAAGGTCCACCAAATCAAAGCTTTATTTTGGTCAACATTCCAAGTATCAGACTTCCCTATTCCCCATGTATTCATATGGGCATCCGCCTGTATTTGCAGGCCTTCCATACTAGCTTTAATATATTTATCTACATCCATCTTCGTTTCTGCGTAAGTAATCGAAGCAGCTACCAGCAACAAATTTAATATTATATATTTCACGTATTCTCCTCATACACCCAAACAATTTATTTTAAATATTGATTCATAATGAATCAAACCACTTCTATTTTGAACGTCGTGAGCAGTATGCGCATCCTCATGATTGGCCTTGTTATGTGTTTGACACTCAAGCAACATAGCTGGACTAATCTGCTCTTTCTCTAAGCTGCGAGGCTTTATCAAAATCTAATTTAGCGGCAATCAAATTACCCTTGAGTTGATATGCGTAGCCTCTATTCGCAATTGCATCTGCATAATTTTCATCAATTTCAATAGCTTTAGTAAAAGCGCCTATGGCACTATCCAGTTGACTCTCTTCGCCATATAAAATACCGAGATTCACGTATATAAGTTTATTATTCAGTTCGTCTTCGTTCTGAAGATCAGACTGTATTGCGGATTGATAGTCCAATATCGCCTTCCTAGTTGATCCAATCTTATCGAAAGTAAGTGCACGATTGTAATAGGCTATTTTGTACTTTGGTTCATATTTGATAGCTCTTGTATAGCTGGCAATGCTACCTTCATAGTCCCCGAGCAAGTCAAGGCAGTCCGCCTTTCTCAAATGAGCTTCTGCAACTGAACCGTCGATTTTGATAATAGAGTCAAACTTCAACATCGCCCCCATTATATCTCCACTATCAAAGAGAACCACTCCTTCTTCACCCAACTTAACTATACGATCTTGATTTGAACATGAAGCAAGAACGAGAAGAACTATTAAGACATTAGCAATGCGGATTTTCACTCAACACTCCTGGTTCATAACAATTTATTATTAGTGCATCGATGCTATATATCACCATATTTGCGTATTTTAATGTGTTGAATTTCATGATTTTTATCATAAAACAGATGTATTAGTATTAATAGCACTATGATTAAGCCATTAATAATGAATCAAAACACTTCTATATTGATTCAATAACTAAAAAAGTCTTTTGATTTTCGCCGTGTCTTCGTGCCGCTGTGCGATATAATCTTTTGATCTTTAATTGAACATTACACATTATTAATTGTACATTGTATACCTGCAATGGGGGTACCCACAAGGGGCACACCGTACAAAAACACTTTGCGGATTTTGCGTCTACTTTGCGATCTTTGCGTTACGCTTTTGATCTTGATCTTGCTTTTCATCTTGCTTTTGATCTTGCTTTTGATCTTAATTATTAATTACTAATTGCTAAAACCCTTCCCAAACAGTTTCCATATCCAAAACCATATTGGTATTGCATCCTAAACGGGTCCAGTCGTTGTGTCGGTGGAAATCTGACCCTATTGATGCTTTGAGGTTAAATTCTTTGCATAAGTTTTGCAAGTAAATGGTTTTATCAGGGTTTTGATAACCACTGATGACCTCAATGGCTTGTCCTCCTGCTGATTTAAAGTCACTTATAAGGCGTTTGAGTTTACTGTTAGTCATTTTGTATACCAAAGGGTGTGCAAGTACAGCTGTGCCGCCTGCTGTTTGTATTGACTGGATAATCTCATCAAATGGTAACCATTGGTTTTTTACATCTCCAACTTTACCAGAACCTAAATATTTCTTGAAAGCTTGTGTACCATCTTTACAGATGCCCTCTTCCACCAATAATTTTGCAAAATCTGGTCGCCCTATTTGTTTAATTTTTAGTTGAGATAATCTTTCATAAGCATTTTCTAGGCCGCATTTTTCAAGTTTTTTAGAAATGATTTTGGCCCTTTCGATGCGGAATTGCTTTTGTTTACTAATGGCGTTATTAATAACATCGGATGATAATTCAAAATTTAATCCTACAATGTGAATACCAATTTTATTCCATGTGGTTGAAAATTCTATGCCTGAAATCAGTTTGATTCCTTTTAAATTATCAAGCTTGAGTTCTGAATAAGCATCAGCATTGTCATGATCTGTAATGGCTAAGATTTTTATGTCATTGGTTTTAGCCAAATCTACTAACATCTCAGGTGACAATTCCCCATCTGAACAGTTGGTATGGCAATGGAAATCAACCAGCAAGTACTTCTCCAACAGTATAAAATGAACCGAACACTATAATTCTTTCATATGGCTTTGCTATGGCTTTTGCAGCAGAAAATGCATCAGAAACATTTTCATAAGATGTAATTAAATTTGCCGTATTTGATAATGCATTCAACAAATCATTGGTTTTCATGGTACGTATAGAATCTACTTGAGATATACACCAAACGTTAATTAATTTATCAAATTCATTTAACCATTCGGTTACTTTTTTATCTTCTAAGACAGCAAAGACTGCGATTGTTTTGCCTTTTATTGGGTTATTTTTTAACCATTTGGCCAATGACTGTGCCGCTTGTTTATTGTGAGAAACATCAATAATGACTTCTGGTTCATTACTGATGGTTTGTAGCCTTCCGCTTAACTTTACATTTTTCAAACCTGCTTGAATTTGTGCCTCTTGAATAGGCAAAGGCAATGTTTTCAATGCCGTGATGGCTGTTTTTATATTTGCTTGTTGATATTGGCCCAATAAATTGGTTTCATAAGAATCTATATCTTGGTTGGCCATTTTTAATATGGCTTTTATCTTATGGGCATAGTCTATGATCGATTGTGGACAGTTTTTATCTCCATAAACGACAGGTTTGTTAGGCCGCATAATGCCGGCTTTTTCGTAAGCAATAGATTCTATGTCATCACCCAACCATTCTGTGTGATCAATGTCTATGGTGGTGATAATGGCACAATCAGAATCTACTACATTAACAGAATCTAATCGACCGCCAAGTCCCACTTCTAATAGTGCCACATCGACTTTGTGTTTTTTAAATATAATCAATGCTGCTAATGTTGCGTATTCAAAGTAGCTTAAAGTGATTCCATATAAATTGTCTTGAATCATTTCAAAAGCATTAATAATGTCATCATCAGACACATCAACACCATTAATTGAAATTCTTTCATTAAATTTTAATAGATGGGGTGATGTGAATGCACCAACCTTTAATCCTGATTGTTGGCATATACTGTTAAGAATAGCTACAGTAGAACCTTTACCGTTGGTTCCAGCTACAGTAATGACAGTTTCAGCTATTTTGTTGAGTTTTAAATGCTGATAGACGCTTTTAACCCTATCCAACCCCAAATCAATTTTCTTGTTGTGACTCGTTTCTAACCGTGTCAACCACTGATCAAGAGTTTTAAGCAACTTTACCATCTGTTTTTAATATTGCATCAGGTTTAATTGACGCAGTTGTTGGTTTTTTTTCTGCTTTTAATAACAATGAAAGTAACCGCGAAACAGTTTCACGCATGTCTCTTCTGTCAACAATCATATCTAAAGCACCGTGCTCCTGTAAAAAATCTGATCTTTGAAAACCTTCTGGTAATTTTTCTCTTACAGTTTGTTCAATAACTCTTGGGCCAGCAAAGCAAATTAATGCATCGGGTTCAGCAATATTTATGTCCCCTAACAAGGCTAAACTGGCTGATACGCCACCAGTAGTCGGGTTAGTTAAGACAGAAATGTAAGGAATACCAGCATTTTCTAGCTTCTTAAGTACTGCTGATGTTTTGGCCATTTGCATGAGAGAGAATAATGATTCCTGCATGCGAGCACCACCTGAGGCAGAAAAATTAATAAAGGGTATTTTCTTTTCTAAGGCTATATGTGCAGCGCGAACAAATTTTTCGCCAACAACCGAACCCATTGATCCACCCATATAACTAAAACTAAAAGCTGATGCCACCACTTCTCTGCCAAGTAACTGGCCTGTCATGGCTATTAATGCATCTTTTTCACCCGTTTTTTTCTGTGCTTGAATGGTTCTGTCTTTGTATTTTTTTGAGTCCTTAAACTTTAAAGGATCTAGAGACTCAAGTTTTTCTGCTATTTCAACAGTTGTATCTACATCTAAAAAATGGAGTAATCTGGCTCTTCCTGTCAAACGGCCATGAAATCCACACTTTGGACAAACACGGGCAGATTTTTCAAGTTCAGGTTGATACAATACCTCATCGCATTGCTCACATTTTGTCCAGAGCCCTTCAGGAATGTTTCTTTTTTTCCCGCCGCCTTCTGTTCTAATTCTTGTTAATTTTATTTTTTGAAACCAACTCATAATAATTTACCTAATTTATTTATTGCTTCTGCAATTTATCGCTTCTGCAATTTATCGCTTCTGATATGGGTTTAATAAATTTCTCAATTGCTTTTTCTATGTCTTGTTGATCATGACAATCATCTAATCTTTGAACAAGGGCTGAGCCAATAACAACCGCATCTGAATATTGTGCAACTGCAACAGCAGAATCAACATCTTTAACCCCAAATCCAATTGCAACAGGTATATCAGATATTGATTTTACCGATGATATTTGCTTTGATAAATCATCATATTCAAGGCTTTTAGCTCCAGTGACTCCTTTTAATGCCACACAATAGATAAAACCTGATGCTTTAGAGAGTATAAACATTTGTCTTTTTTTGTCAGTTGTTGGAGCAATCAAAAAAATCTGATTCATGTTGTTAATTTTTAATAAATTTGACAATAAATCTGATTCTTCTGGAGGCGAATCTACAATTAGTAATCCATTAACACCAGCTTTAGCAGCTGTTTCTACAAATTGATGGTAACCATATTTTTCAATTGGATTGAGATATCCCATCAATACAACAGGTGTATTTTCATTAGACTCTCTAAATTCGCTGACAATATCCAATACAGAACTTAACGTCATCCCTGCTGCAATGGCTTTCTCTGATGATTGCTGTATCACTACACCATCAGCCATAGGATCTGAAAATGGCATACCCAATTCAATAATATCAGCCCCGTTTTTAACTAAAGCATGCATGGCTGGAACAGTCATTAGAGGATGTGGATGACCGGCAGTAATAAACGGGATAAGCGCCTTCTTTTGCTCTTTTGCCAATTGTTTAAAAGTAGTATCTAATTTATTCATACTTCAATGCCTTCTAGTGCTGCAATGGTATGTACATCTTTATCACCACGGCCAGATAAATTAATAATGATGTGTTTGTCTTTTTCTAATTTTTGAGCCAATTTCATTCCATAGGCTACAGCATGTGCACTTTCTAATGCGGGTAATATGCCTTCAACTTCTGTTAACAGATGAAATGCATTTAATGCTTCTTCATCATTGGCCAATACATATTTAGCCCGTTTCTTTAAATTCAAAAAAGCATGTTCTGGACCGACTCCAGGATAATCAAGACCAGCAGAAATTGAATGTGTTTCTATAATTTGTCCATCATCATCAGACATTACATGAGTTCTGTTTCCATGCAAAACACCAATTTCTCCGTCATTAATGGAAGCGGCATGTTGACCAGATCTCATACCATGACCAGCTGCTTCAACTCCAAATAGGTGCACTGTTTCATCATTTAAAAACTCATGAAATAGACCCATTGCATTTGATCCACCACCTACACAGGCCACCAAAGCATCTGGTAATCCACCCACCTGCTTATCAAATTGTTCTTTTGCTTCTTTACCAATAATTGAATTAAAATCCCTCACCATCTCTGGATATGGCGCAGGTCCAGCTACTGTTCCAATTATATAAAATGTATCATCTACATTGCTGACCCAATCTCGCATGGCTTCATTCAATGCGTCTTTTAAGGTCTTTGAACCTGAATTAACACTGATAACTTCAGCGCCCAATAGTTTCATTCTGTAGACGTTAATGGCTTGCCTTTGAATGTCTACTTCGCCCATATATACAATACACTTTAAGCCCATTCTTGCTGCAACTGTGGCAGTAGCTACACCATGTTGACCAGCACCTGTTTCAGCAATAATGCGTGTTTTTCCCATGGCTTTGGCCAATAATATTTGACCTACAGTGTTGTTAATTTTATGAGCACCCGTGTGATTTAAATCTTCTCTTTTTAACCAAATCTGTGCACCACCCACTGTTTGGGTTAACCTTTTTGCATGGTACAAAGGTGATGGGCGGCCAACATAATGTGCCAGGTCATTGTGAAATTCTTTCTGAAATGCCTTACTGTCTTTCACCTTTTGGTATGATTCGCTTAATTCTTTTAAGCAATGCATTAATGTTTCTGATGCAAAAATCCCACCGAATTGTTCAAAATGGCCATTTAAATCTGGGTATTGGTAATAATCTATCATTTTTCTCTGTTTGTTTTGGTTAAATTTTTAATAAATTGTTTCATTTTTTGTTTAGATTTTATGCCTGGTTTACTTTCAATACCAGAGCTAACATCAAAACACGTTATATTTGTTTGTTTTACTGCATCAAAAATATTTTCTGGAGTCAAACCACCTGCTAAAATCCATTTATTACTTAAATTTTGTGGCAGTAATTTCCAATTAAACCTCTCTCCACTTCCACCGGATTTTTTAGTACCGAAATTGTCGATTAAATAAGCCTGAGCATTATCATATCTTTGTGCGTATTCTATAGGGTTAACTCCATCTGCCATTGGGACAGCTTTCCAATAGGGTTTGTTCCAATGATTGCAAAAATTTACTGATTCAGAGCCGTGAAATTGTAGCACATGAATTGAACAAATATCCAAGATTTCTGTTATTTCAACCTCAGTATTATCAGCAAATAACCCGACAACTAACATTCCTGGATTAAGTTGATTAATTATGTTTTTACACAATAATGGGTCAATATATCTTTTAGATTTCTTAACAAATACGAATCCTATCGCATTACAGCCTATATTTTGAGCATTGATAGCATCTTTAATACTGGTGATCCCGCAAAATTTAGTAAAATACCTATTTTTCATAGTGAGTTTCCAGGTGGTCTGCTATCGATTGCTCGGGTAATTTGTACTTTTTTGGGTATTTAACAATATTAAATGACAAACCATTAGGAGATGCTGTTACACCGGCTTTAGTGCGGTCTCTGCTTTTTAATATGTCTAACATTGATTCAACAGCCTGTTCTCCGCGTCCAATTGGCAACAAGGTTCCAATAATATTCCTTATCATATGATGCAAAAACCCAGAGGCTGCAACATTCATAATAACTTTATTTCCATCTCTAATAACAGATATGCTATTTATGGTTTTTACAGAAGTCTTAGATTGACATGCTGAAGACCTAAATGCGTCAAAATCATGTTTTCCTAACAAATATTGAGCCGCTTGATTCATTTTAATTTCATCAAGCGGTAACATTTCCCAAGTTAAACTGTGACGACCAATGGCTGGTCTTATCCAACGATTTATAATGGTATATTGGTAACTGCGTTGAATGGCAGAAAATCTTGCATGGAAATCATCATCTACTGGTTTTATCCATAACAGTGAAATACCTTTTGGCAAATTAGTATTAATGCCCATTATCCATTGGTATTCTGTTCTTTTCGATTCTGTATCAAAATGAATTACCTGAGCTGTAGCACTAACTCCTGTGTCTGTTCTGCCACAACAAATCAATCTGATTTGATGGTTTGCTACTGTCGATATGGCTTTTTCAAGACATGACTGTATTGTCGGTTCTTGGACTTGAATTTGAAATCCATAAAACCCATTACCATCATATTCTACTCCACAAGCATATCTCATCTTTTTTTACTCATAATCTAGGTCTTTCTATATCGGCACTGGGGTATTGACATTTTGTGCCTCTAGAAATCAATAAGGCTGTTAGATTGTTAACCTAACAGCCTTAATCAACTTTCCGAATGAAGGTTTAAGAATTCTCTATATCATTCCTCAATACTTCTGCTTTGGCTTTTTGGTCATCATTGCCTTCTTCAATAATTTCTGTGACCATTTGCTTGGCGCCATCAACATCACCCATTTCAAAATAAGCTTTTGCCAAATCAAGTTTCGTATCAATGGCATCATCATCAATTATATCATCCAAATCAAGGCCAATATCCACTTCACCTGAATCATCTTCTAAGTCTATTGATACAGATTCAATTTCAGAGTCATTAGAAGCAGTTTCGTCATCCAAATCATCGAGTTCTATATTGTCTGCATCATATAACTCATCTGATAAATCAAACTCTAAACTTTCATTAATCTCGTCATCAGATAAAGAATCATCTACATTAATAATGGTCTCTTCAACAGTCATATCAACATCTACTATTTCAGATTCATCTTTCATATCATCTAGATCCATTTCTAGGTCCATGTCTTCGTCACCAAGATCTAAATCTAAACTAAATTCATCATCAGGCTCATCTGAAGATTCATCAGCAGTTACATCAGCTTCATCAAATAAGTTTAATTCATCTTTACTCTCATTTATTCCTTCTTCTAATTCTTCAGATATATTTTCTTCTAATTCCTCAGACTTTTCATCTAAATCTAAATCATCAATGTCTAAATCAAATGTAACATCATCCTGTTCTGCTTCATCAGAGTTTTCAGAGTCATCATCCTCATTGTTTGTTAAATCATCTTCTTCATCATCGTCTAAACTTAAATCATCAATGTTAAAATCGTCTTCTAAATCAAAAGATATATCATCTTCTTGCTCAGCATCATCTAAATCTAAAATATCGTCATTCGATTCTGATTGATCATCCATAACTACCACTTCTGGAACTTCTTCATCCGTACCATCTAATGTTTCATCAACATCTAAATCGGATAAATTCATTTCAGTTATGTCTTCATTTAGATCTTCCTCAACACTAATCTCATCATCTTCATCATCACTGTCACCATTAGAATTATGTGAATCTGTGATTGAATCTAAAAACCCACCATCTTCTGACTCTTCAGAGCTTTTCCTTCTATAAAACACAAATCCTAGAATAGCTAGTAATAATGCGCCCAATCCAATTGCCCCTTCCATCTTATATTCAAGCATTTTATCCATAAAGGATTTTTCTTGTACTACAGGAGGCTTTTCTATTGGAGTACTATCTTTTAATGTGACTTGATCAACTTCTGAACTATCTGTAGATGTATCCATTTCAGAATCTGCCATATCATCAGTAGATTCCATGTTTTCATCAGAATTCATATCATCTGCTGATGTGTCCATATCTGCAACGGTATTTTCAGTGCTATCATCCCAAACATCATCAGACATCGTATCATCTGACATTGTATCATCTGACATCGTATCATCTGACATCGTATCGTCTGACATCGTATCGTCCGACATGGTGTCATCATTCATATCTTCATTAACTTGTTGCTGTAATTGAGCCAAGTCATTGTCTTTCAAGCTCATTGCAAACTTTTGATCTTCAACAATTTTTTCTAATTCTAAAACACGACTTTCAAGGTCACTGTTTTCTAAATCAGAACTGGCCAATTGTTCTTTTAAACGACTTAATTCAGCTCTGTTCTGATTTACGTTACTATCAGATGATCCAGATGCATTGTTTGAGGTTGATGAATCAGAATCACTAGGTGGAATTAGTTCAATGCCATAATCAATCTCAGTATTAGAATTATAATTATCAGACCCGTCATCTTGAGTTTGTAGATTTGACCAATTTTGCAAATGAGACTTAACTTCATTTATGGCATCTCCGTTTGATATCATTGAGACATCATCGGCTGAAGGAACATTTAATATGGCACCTTTTTTAAGGTTATTCATGTCATTGTTTGAAAATGCAGTTGGATTATTATTAAATAATGCAACCATCATTTGTTGTTGACTACCATATCCCTGGTTTACATTCCCTGCAATTTTCCACAAAGTATCACCACTTTCAACGACTACTTGGTTATTGCCTGCACCGCTGTAAGATTGATTAGTATCTACATTAGATATGGTTTGGTTTTCACTTTCAATAATATCTGGAGCTTGATAAGATTGAGTCTGAACAGGGTCAGAATAATTTTGTTCGGTTTGAGAAGTGTTAAATAAAGGAGGGTCCAACAATATGGTATATTCTCTTAACAAATGACCATTGGCCCAGTCTACTGATAACAATAATGAAACAATGGGTTCACTAATTGGGCCTTTTGATGACACTTCTATGTATTTAGTGTTGTTTTTATCAATAATACTTACAAGTATATTGGCAGGAACATAATCTTTATCTAAACCAACTCTTTTGTAATCTTCACTTGATGCAAGGGTTACATTGATATTAGTAATGTCTTCACCAGTATCAAGGATAATAGGTATTTCGCCATTTAAGGTTTCATCTAATGATGAATTTACTTGTAGGTTTCCCAATCCTAAAGCAAATGCTTGCGATGTAGCCAGTAGGCTAACTGGCAGAATTAATTTTCTAAACTTTTTATTCATCTGTGACTCCAAAACAACTCGATAAAAATGATTTTTATGATATTTTGATTTATATTAACTAAATCTGGTAGATAATCCAAGAATTAATATTAAAAAAACACTCTAAGTTACTAAATAAGCTGCATTTTTATCATTTCTTCAGCTATTTGCACACTATTCAATGCTGCACCTTTTCTGATGTTATCTGAGACAATCCATAGATTTAATCCGTTTTTATGACTAATATCTTTTCTAATTCTTCCCACGTAAACAGGATCATTACCTGAACAATTTGCTGCTGGTGTAGGAAATTCCATCGCACCTAAATTATCTAATAATTCAACCCCATCTGCTGTTTTCATTAATTCCTTGACTTCATTAACTGTAATGGGTTTTATTGTTTCTAAATGTACTGCTTCTGAATGGCCATAAAAAACTGGGACTCGAACACAAGTGGCATTTACAAGAATGTTTTTGTCTAAAATCTTTTGGGTTTCCCAGAGCATTTTCATCTCTTCTCTTGTATAACCATTATCTTGGAACGAATCTATTTGTGGAATAACATTAAATGCAATCTGTTCTGAAAATACATTTTTTTCTAATGGTTTGAAATTTAATAGTGATCCCGTTTGTGTCGCTAGCTCTTCGATCCCTGCTTGCCCTGCTCCAGAAACAGATTGATAGGTTGAGACATTGATACGTGAAATTCCAACGGCATTATGTATGGGAGCCAATGCCACCAACATTTGTATGGTTGAACAGTTTGGATTGGCTATGATGTTTTTGGGTTTATAGTCGTTTAATGCTTGTGGGTTAACTTCTGGTACAACCAGCGGAATGTCATCATCGTTTCTAAAGTGTGATGTATTATCAATCACAATACAACCAGTCTTACCAGCTATGGGAGCATATTTTGCAGAAACAGAACCACCTGCTGAAAATAAAGCTATCTCAACTTTATTAAAATCGAATTCCGCTAAATCTTCAACCAATAAGGTTTTACTGCCATATTGAACCGTTTTATTTATACTGCGACTACTGGCCAATGCGTATATCTTGTTTATTGGGAATTTTCTTTCTTTCAGTATGGCCAGCATATTCTCGCCTACTGCTCCGGTTGCTCCAACTACAGCAACATTGTATTTTTTATTCATTATTTATAGTTTCCACACAGTGCATTATTTCTTAAAATATGATCCATTATCACCAAGGCCAACATTGATTCTACAATGGGCACGGCTCTAATTCCAACACAAGGATCATGCCGACCCTTTGTTATGATTGTGACATTATTGCCAAATTTATCTATAGATTGTGCAGGCAGTCGTAAGCTTGATGTGGGTTTAAATGCCACTTGTGCCAAAACATCTTGTCCTGAACTAATGCCTCCTAAAATTCCACCTGCGTGATTTGATTGAAAAACACCATCAATTATCTCATCACGATGAACAGATCCATGTTGGTCTACAGAGCCAAACCCAGCGCCAATTTCAACGCCTTTAGTTGCATTAATACTCATCATCGCTTGGGCAATATCAGCATCCAATTTACCATAGACAGGCTCACCTAATCCTACCGGTACATTGGTGGCTTGAACCGCAATTGTTGCGCCCACAGAATCACCAGACTTCCTCAACTTGTCCATGTATTGCTCTAACTCAGCCTCTTGGATTGTATTTGGACAAAAGAAAGGATTGTTATCTATTTCAGTTAAATCAACCTTATCTATTTTAATCGAACCCAACTGTGCCAACCACGCAATAACTTCAATGTCAAAATGAATTTTTAACCATTTTTTTGCCAATGCTCCTGCGGCTACACGCATAGTGGTTTCTCGTGCTGATGAACGGCCTCCTCCCCTATAATCGCGTATCCCAAATTTATGCCAATATGTATAATCTGCATGACCAGGTCGAAACTGATCCTTTATCTCGCTATAATCTTTTGATCTTGCATCCGTATTTTCAATTAAAAGTGCAATTGGCATTCCTGTGGTCTTGCCTTCAAACACACCAGAAACAATTTGCACATCATCTTTTTCTTTTCTTTGAGAGGTGTGTCTAGATTTGCCTGTAGCACGCCTGGTTAATTCAATTTTAATTTCTTCTACAGTTATATCCATACCTGCAGGAAACCCATCGATAACACAACCGATCATTGGCCCATGGCTTTCACCAAAAGTTGTGATTTGTAATAATTTTCCAAACGAATTAAATGACATTTTATCTCTTCAAAAAGGTTTTAAAATAATCTCTGTATTCTAACAACTTTTCCTTACTAAATACACAAACACCTTGCCCACCATTTAAAAAATCTATCCATTCGATATTAATTTCAGGAAAGGCACCATTTAAAGCACCATCACTGTAACCAACCTCAAGAAACAAGAATCCATTATCCTTCATATATTCTGGTGCTTGGTATAAAATTTGGACGGGAATTGTTAAGCCATGTTGTGAGGTAACCAGGCCTAATTTGGGTTCATTTTTATACTCTTGAGGCAATTCTTGATATTCATCATCACTCACATAAGGCGGATTTGTAACAATTAGATCGTATTTTTTTGTTATATCTTCAAATAAATCAGAATGAATAACGTTCACTCTTGTTCGAATTTGGTGCACCTCAATGTTTTCTTTGGCCAATGATAAGGCATCATGCGATATGTCTGAGATATCAACATCCAGTTGTTTAGTATGTTTAGCTAAACTAATACCAATACAACCACTGCCTGTACACAAATCTAGCGCAGAATTAATTTTTGCAATATCAATCCATGGAGTAAAACCTTGTAATATCAGTTCAGCTATTGGAGAGCGCGGTACCAATGCACGTTCATCACTGATAAAATTCAATCCACAAAAATGTACCTTTCCTAAAATGTAAGCCATTGGTTTTAAAGTTGTTAGTCGTTCAGAGACTATATTTTCTGCTAGTTTAATAGACTCATCATCTATTTTTGTACTGCCACTGGTTAATATTTCATCAACTTCTTGTTTAAACAATTGCATGATGACCATCATTGCTTCGTCTTCGGCATCAATGACTGCATGGCCAAAAAACAATTTATTTGATGACAGTTTTTCAACAAGTTGAATAAATAGTTGTTCTTTTGTCACAAGATTATGTATATATTGAGTAAAAAACGTACAATGCCTACAGTTTTATTTTAAGTCAATAATTTTCATGAGCAAATCTACATATATTAAAAAAATAATGGCAATAATTTTGATAATTATTGCAAGCGTCGCAGGCTTCATCACTTCAGATCGATATTTCAATCAGAATAAAGAAGTTAACTTCAAATCTTTATTGGTTTATCCAGAAGCAAAAAAATTTACTGGTTTTAAACTCACTGACCAAAATAACAAAGAAATCACCATAGATGATTTTAAAGGTAAGTGGACATTAATGTTCTTTGGATTTACTAGCTGTCCAGATGTATGCCCAACTACTTTAACGGAAATTCAAAAAGTTTATAAACTGGTTAAAAGTAAATCACCAGATTCTATCCCACAAGTTTTATTTGTATCAGTGGACCCTGACCGTGATACACCCGATGTATTAAAAAACTACATCAATTTTTTTAATTCAGAATTTATTGCATCTACAGCAGATAATGCAAATATAATATCACTAACTACTCAAATTGGTGTTGCCTATCATGTTGAAGAACATGATGATACAACTTTAAATTACAATGTTGATCATACTGCAGCAATATTTGTTATTAATCCCGATAAAAAATTACATGGTATTTTCCCCACTCCACATGATGCCACTATCATTTCGGCAGACTTGTTACTTTTACTTGAGGGCATGTGATGAAAAGAAAAATTTATACTTGGTTGCAGTATATACTTCCTCATAGGTTTCTGTCCTCCATAGTACATTGGCTGATGCGGGTTGAATGGAAACCCTTGAAAAATTACATCATAAATAAAATAAGTAAGTCATACAATGTCAACATGCAAGAAGCAGCATCTGCAAACTTAGATGACTACAAACACTTTAATGCCTTCTTTACCCGATCACTTAAAAAAGGTGTTCGAGAAATTGACAAAGATAAGAACATCATTATTTCACCTGTTGATGGTGCGATAAGCCAATGTGGAAAAATTGAACAAGGCCGTATTTTTCAGGCGAAAGGCTTTGATTTTAGTGTACAAGAACTGCTGGCTTGTGACGAAAACATAGCACAATCCTATTATGATGGTCAATTTGCAACAATATATCTGTCCCCAAAAGACTATCATCGTATGCATGCACCAATTGATTGTGAGGTTACTAAAACTGTTCATATACCAGGGCGCTTGTTTAGCGTAGCTAAATGGACTGCTGAGTCTATCCCTCGATTATTTGCTCGCAATGAAAGATTGGTTTGTTACATGAAAACAGAAATCGGTACGATTGCCTATGTTTTGGTAGGTGCAATAATGGTTTCAAGTATGGAAACTGTTTTCAATGGTTTAGTGACTCCTCCTTATGCAAAAAAAGTACAAGTCGTGCCATTAAATGAGAACACCATGCTAAAAAAAGGTGAAGAAGTCGGAAGATTTAACATGGGTTCAACTGTAATCTTGTTACTCCCACCCAATGTTGCGCAATTGGATGAATCACTAATTGAAAACACAATTGTAAAATTAGGTGAAAAAATCGCCACAATTTTGCAGTAATTCCTGTACTACTGTTGTCTATTAACCAAACTAAATTAACAAAACCAAATTTATGAAATACATTTTATTACTTTTTTCACTATCTGTCTCTTATACACATCTCCGAGCCCA
>OJDV01000395.1_pt1 | contig 15649 bp, 8 predicted proteins | sample 1592911 | NCBI WGS metagenome assembly OJDV01 (sample SAMN05416860, study PRJEB24817) | seawater metagenome | isolation source: Sea water | place: Canada:Atlantic | collected 2013-11 | reverse complement strand
GAGATTTCTGCCTGTCTCGTGGGCTCGGAGATGTGTATAAGAGACAGCCTATAATACATATTGAAGCTTATTTAATTTTTATATATACAATTATTAATAATTCTTAAAATTTTATTACAAATAATATTTTTTATATTATTCTTAGTTATTATGATAAGTTTAGTAAAAAAAATATGTGTTAGAATAAATAATTGTAATAATTATTCTACTGATTATAATATTAATCGTTATAGTAAATTGTTAGATAAATATTATAAAGAAAAAATAACTAGATGTAATATTTGTCATACAAATAATAAATGCTCTGTTGTAGATATATATAAGTTAAATAATAAATATGATAATTATATTTTAAAAAAATCTAAAGAATTTAATTGTCTAAAATAATTTTATTTTTTTTAATTAACATAAAGAATTGTTAATTATTATTATTATTATGTGTGGTATTTTTGGTGTTTTTGGAAATTATGATGATGATAAATTATATTCATTATTTATGAAAATAAAGAAAAGGGGAAAACATAAAAGTGTTTATATTGAAGGTGATGATTATAAAGTTGGATTTCATAGATTATCAATAATTGATAAAAGTATTAATGGAGACCAACCATTTGCATATCATACAAATAATCGTGATATATATGCAATTTGTAATGGTGAAATTTATAATTATAAAAAGTTTAAAAAACAATATGAAAATTCTTATAATTTTAAATCTAATTCTGATTGTGAGGTTTTAATACCTTTATATTTAGAATATGGAATTAATTTTATTAAACAGTTAGATGGAGAATTTTCATTTGCTATTTATGATTTTGATTTAGAAACCGGATATAAAAAATTATATTTAGGAACAGACCATTTAGGAATGAGACCTTTATTTTATACTATTTATAACAATACTTTATTATTTTGTTCTGAAATGAAAGGGTTAATATTAGATGATAATCGTGTAGAAAGATTTAAACCGTGTCATTATATGAAAATTGATTTTAAAGATATTAATAATGATACTAATGATTTAATTTTTGAACCAGAATACAAAACATTTTTAACAATGAATTATAATAAATATTTTGATTTAAATAAAATAAAACCATTAAAAGATAATAATTTAGAAAAAATATTTTATAATATTAGAAAAATTTTAAGAAATAGTGTTGAATTAAGATTACAATCAGACCAAGAGGTAGGAGCTTTATTATCAGGTGGATTAGATAGTTCTTTATTATGTGCTATTGCTTCAGATATATTAAAAGAAAAAGGTAAAAAATTAAAAACATTTTGTATTGGTATAGAAGGTTCTCCAGATATTGAATGTTCTAAAAAAGTGGCAGAATATATTGGAAGCGAACATACTATAATTGAAATTTCACAAAATGAAATGTTAGATGCATTAGAAACAGTTATTTATGAAATTGAAACATATGATACAACAACTATTAGAGCAAGTGTAGGACAATATATGGTTTCAAAATGGATTTCAGAAAATACAGATATTAAAGTTGTAATTGTTGGTGATATTTCTGATGAATTAACTTCTGGATATTTATATTTTCATAATAGTCCTGATGAATATTTTTCACATAGAGAAAATATTAAATTATTAGATACTATTCATTATTTTGATGTTTTAAGAGCAGATAGAGGAACAGCATCTCATGACCTTGAAGTAAGAGTTCCATATGGTTCTAAACAATTAATTGAGTATTATTTAAGTATTGAACCTAAATTAAGAGTTCCAAAAGATGGAGTTGAAAAATGGTTATTAAGAAATTCATATAAAAATACAAATGTATTACCTGATGAAATTTTATTTAGAACTAAAGAAGCATTTAGTGATGGAATTTCATCAAATGAAAAATCTTGGTTTGAAATTATTCAAGATAAAGTTGATTTAAGTATGAGTGATAGATACTTTAATAGTAAAAAAACAAATTATAATATTAATCAACCAAAAACAAAGGAAGCATTATATTATAGAGAAATATTTGATAAATATTATATTAATCAAGACCATATTATTCCATTTTATTGGATGCCTAATTGGGATGAAGATGATGTCAATGATCCAAGTGCAAGGAAATTAAAAATATATAAAGATTTAAAAAATAAATAATTTTTAAATAAATAATTTTAAACTTTAATCTTTGAAAAAAACCCATAATCTTCACAAAATTTAATCCAAATCATTTTATAACTATTTCCATCTTTATCTTTAACAATTTTATATTCAATTAAATTATTATTTTTATCAATTAAATTTTTATCAATTAAATTTAATTTTGTTGGTGATTTTCTTAATTTTGGACTTTTTTCTAATTCTAAATCTAACAAATCATTATTATTTGGAATAATTTTTAATTCATTATTTGATGTTGATATTCTAACTTTTTTATTATTTTGTTCTTCATCACTAATATTATCAATAGACCTTTTATTACCATAGATGAACGAACTTAATTTTTCCATAATAAATAATAATATCTTAATAAACATTATAAATATTATATTAATAATGTTTAAAATTAAAAAAAATTCAATTTTTTTTAAGGTTTGTAATATTTAATTTCTTCTACCCAATTTCTATTATAACTTTTTCTATATTCTTTACTAAAAACTTCATTCTTTAATTTTTTATTTGTTTTAATAATTTCAGTATTTACATTTTTTTTATTTAAACAACTTATAAAAAAACGCCTCATATAATTACTATTCATATAATTAATTATATTATTTAAAAATTAATTATATTTAAAAAAAATTATATTTAAAAATTTATTTAGTTTTTTTTGTCTTTTTAACTTTAACAGTTTTTTCATTAATGAATTCATTATAAACTTCCTCTAATTCTTTCAATTCTTTTAACCATATATCCTTAGCAGTTGTATTCTTATAAAATTCTAATTCTTCTTTAGCCTTATCATACTTATTCATTAATTCATCAATCTTTTCTTTTGTAAGAGAAAATAATAAAAATCCAGTCAAATAATCATATGACTTATTTTCACCATTACTAATACTCAATTCAGGATACTTTAATTCAATTAATCTATCTATAATTGCACTTCTCTTTTGATGTTTAATAATAATTACATCATCCAATACCTGTTGAATATATTTCTTTTTATAAAATAATACTTCCAATTCATTTTCAAGATATTTAATAATATATTTTCTTCTCTCTTCATATTTTTCTAATCTAATTTTAGCATATTTTTCAATAATTTCATTAGGATTATTATATTTAGTAATCACATTATTTTCATATAAATGCATATTATTTATTGAAATAGTTGATTCAAGCTTAAACATTTTTTCAATCAAATTATTCTTAATAAATTTTTGTAATACATTATTCTTTAATGTTATTTGAATATTAATTGTATCTTCATCCATTCCCTTATTAATAATTTCTTTATAATCTTCAATGAATAAAGCATCTTCATCCTTCTTTTTAGTATCTTTAACATTCTTTTTATCCTTTTTAACTGTTTTCTTCTCTTCAACAATTAAAAAGTTTTCCAATTTTTCTTTATAATTTTCAATTGATACATTAATTGGAATTTCCTTAATAAGAATAGTATTCTCATTTATAATCTCATACTTTCCTTTAATATCATAATAAATTATTTCATTCTTTTTTTTATCTTTTTTCTTATTTTCTTTAATTTCTCCATCATAATTTTTATACCAGGGAATTAATTTAATTAATTTTTTATCATCTAAAAATAACTTCACATTCTTAATAATATCTAATGGATTAAATAATGGAACATTTGATGAATATCCAGTTCCAATACCCTCAGTTCCATTTACTAACACCATTGGAATAACCGGATAATATCTATAAGGCTCAACCATATCACCATCATCTATTTTAACCTCTAATATAGCTTCATCCTCTTTTCTAAAAATATAATCCGTAATTTTATTTAATTCAGTAAATATATATCTTGGAGATGCATGGTCTTTACCCATTAATCTTCTACTACCAAATTGTCCGTTTGGCATCAACAAATTAATATTATTTGAACCACAATAATTTTGAGCCATATTAATAATAGTTCCATGCAATGATGCTTCACCGTGATGATAACCACTATTCTCTGATACATAACCAGCTAATTGTGCCACCTTAATTTCCTGCTTCAAATTTCTTTTAAAACAACTATATAATACCTTTCTTTGAGACGGTTTTAAACCATCACAAACATCTGGAATTGAACGCAAATTATCAGAATGTGAAAAATGTATTAATTCCTTATTAATAAAATCATCATAATACACTTCCTTATTATTAGTATCAATATACGCTTTATCATCATATACTTTAATCCATTCTTTTCTTGCATCCTCCTGCTTATCTCCAAATGCTAATATAATCGCTTTATCAGTTTTACTTAAATCATCACTCTCACTATCTAAACTTTTATAATCATCATCTTTTTTTTTATCATCTGTTTTATATGTTATAACCTTTTTATCATAATCTTTAAAACATTCTTTTGCTTCAGCAGGACTTGATGTTCCCAAACCTTTAAAAAACTTTAATTTATATTTACTTACATCATGTTTTTCTTCCCACTTTTTTAATTCAAATATATTATAGAATATCACAGGCTCTTTATTTTTACCATTTTTATATGCCTTAATTAATGGTGTAGCCATTGACTGGATAAAATCTAATTTTAATAATGAAGACCAAAATCTATGCAACATATTCATTAACAAACCTTTAATATGATGTCCGTCATCATCCTGATCTGTAAGAATTAATACTTTACCATATCTTAATTTTTTAGTATCTTCATAAACAGTTTTATGTTTTAATCCTAAAATTTTAATAATATTTTCAATTTCCTCATTTTTTGATAATTTTTCAATATCACTTTTACTTGACATATTTAATTTTCTAACATTAAGCAATTTACCCTTCAATGGAAAAACACCATATGTTTCATTACCAATTACAGTTAGTCCAGAAATAGCAAATGCTTTAGCTGAATCTCCCTCAGTTAAAATTAAAGTGCAATCATCCGATTTTTTACTTCCTGCAAGCAACGCATCATTCAATTTTGGAATACCCCTCATTGTATTTGTTTTTTTACTATTCATCTTATTTAATTCAGCCTCTTGTTTTGATAAAGCACTTCTCGTCACTTCTTCAATAATTCCTGTTTTACATAATTTTTCAATAAATTTTTCATTTAATACACAAGGAAATCCATCATTAATCCACTCATCCTCTTTTGTAGTTAATTTTTTCTTTGATTGTGAATCAAAATTAGGATTTCCAATCGTTGAATTAATAAATAATGTTATATTATCTTTAATTAATGATGGTTTAATTACTAAATCCTTATGTTTCTTTTTAATCTTTTCAATAACTCTTCTAATAATTTGTTCCATAATATAATCTACATGTTTTCCACCCGCAAATGTTGAAATTCTATTAACATATGATACTTGTCTATAACCATTTTTATCATCAAATAATACTCCAACACTCCATCTTTTATTCACATCTTGATATACTGATGGAGGAATTTCATCATCATAAAACATTTTAATATAATCTTCAAATGAATTAATATTTAATAACTCATCATTAAAATATACTTTAACTTTATTCTCAATTGATGTTGTTCCAGCAATATCATAAGTTCTCTTTTTAAATAATAAATACATATCCTCACTTAAACCCTTACATCCAAATCTTGGATAATCCGGAATAATACTAATTTTTGTATATCCAACTGTTGATGAATTTTTTTTAATAATCGGCTTGCTTATTTTATACATATTGTTTGAAAATATTTGAGTATATTTTAGTTTATAAATTGTATTTAATATATCAAGTTTAAATTGTTCTGAATAAATATTTGATAATTTCGCTCCATAACCATTTTTACCACCAACTACTCTTTTATTATCATTATCATCCTCAAAATTTGAACCTGTTAATAAATGACCGAAAAGTAATTCTGGAACATACACTTTTTCGGTCTTATGTATTTCAATAGGTATTTGTTCTGTCTTAGAACAAGTATTATTAAAAATAATAATTTCTCCTGTCTCTTTATTAATATTAACTTTAATTGTATCACATGTATTATCTCTAATAGTTTGGTCTGAAGCATTAACTAATAATTCATCAAAAATTTTATATAATCCAGCATTAATAATCCTTTCATCTAATACTATCTTATTTTTATTATCATCAAAAATATATATCTTCAATTTATCATTCTTAATAGTATCCATATAAGTATCAGGTCTTATTAAGATATGTTCATGTTGTGTCTTTTTTTGATACTTATCTTCAATTTTAGTTCCTGGCATTTTAATAAATATTTATAACTATCTTTTATTTATATTTATTTTTTTATTTTCAATTTTTTAATATAATTTAAAATATTATAATATATTCTTATAAATGGCTTCAAGTATATTTAATGATGATAATGTTAATGAAGATATTAAATTTATAAATAATCATATTGGAGGAAATAATGATGAAAAACAAGAAATATTTAAAGAACAAGTTAAATTAAATGATTTTATTGATGAAAGTAGAGATACATTTAAACCTATTAAAAATAAAGTTAATAATCAAAAAAGATTAAATAATGTTAATACTGAAATTAATAAAATATCTATTTCAAATGATTTAGTAATACCTGATAATTACAAATATGATAATTTTTTTCAATACTTATTACAAAAAAATTTAAATACAATTAATTCAAGAACTGTATTAACACATAATCAAGTTAATATTGATTCAAGACTTCAAAATAGAGAAACATTTAACGAATATATAAATTTAAATAATAATCCTTTTGTATGTAATACAAATTCAAATATTTTAAATATTAATATTCCTAATAATGAAATTTCAAAATTTAATATTGGTGATAAAGTATTATTACAAGGATTAACACCTACTAAAAAAAAATTATCAAATGTCAATTTTAATTTTACAAATTCATCTAATATTGTTGTATTAAGTATTTTACCTGATTTTACTTCTAAAAGTAAATTTTATGATATTCTTATTAAATTTGAAGGTATTACAAATGGTAATTCAAATTTTTTTGAAAATATACCAATTAATTCTTTAAATCAAATACAAAATATTAATATTAATAATAACAATGAAGTATTTTTTGAATTACCAATCACATTTTATTCTAATAATATTAATACACTAATATCCAATTGTAAAATTTCTATTTTAAATATTTCAAATGTTCCTATCAATATTATTAATGCTTATAAACCAATTGGTGATTTAAATCTAATTGAATATCACACAATCCATAATATTCTTAATAATATTATTGAAATACAATTACCCATAACATTTAATATAACCCAACAAGAACTAAAATTTGGAGGCTCAAATATTCAAATTGGTTATTTCTCAGAAAATACTTTTAATTCTAAATACACATTATATTATGATTTAAATAAAGATTATAGTAATGTAGCAAGTATCAAAATAATTAATTCCGCTATTAATATACCTTCCATTGAAACAGACAATGTTTTTATTAATTCAACTAATAATAAATTATATTGGAGAAATCTTATTGATGATAATAATACTATATATAATATAACTATACCCAATGGAGTATATAATTATATTAATCTACAAGAAATGATGAAATCTTTAATTGATAAAGTTAAAAGAATATCCAGTATTCCAAATTTATCTTTATTTAATAATATTGAATTAAGTTTTAATCCTAAAATTAGATTATTCTCATTTAAATCAATAAATGTATTTATATTACCATTATCATTTACTAATCTTAATATAAATAATAATATACATCAAATTACAATAGAACAAGAAAATCATAGCTTTCATGTAGGTGATAAAATATTAATTATTAATGCTATTGATTATTTTACAATATCTAAAGATAATATTAATGATATTCATATTATTACAAATGTTATTTCAAAAGATAGTTATGAAATATCTTTAATTAATATTAATCCAATTCCTGATGTTGGTGATACAAAAGGTGGTTTTAAAACAAGAATAATCTCTGATAATCCTTTTCAATTATTATTTAATTTACCTAACACAATAGGAAATATCTTAAAATTTAAAGATAGTGGTTCATCATCAGCAATTACACCATTTTCAAATCATACCAATGAATTTACAATTAATAATAATCAACCATATTTATTTAATACTGTTAATAATGAACCAGATGAAATTCCAATAGACCCAAATTATTCTTATTTTTTATTAAGAGAAAAAAACTTAAATGTATGTGATAATCCATTTTATCCTAAATATTTTTATAAATTTTCTTTTGATAATCGTTCAACAACAACATTAGATTTATTACAAGATACATATGTTGATTTCCCATTAGTATTTAATCCACCACTTGACAGTTTAAGAAGCTTTGAATTTACTTTTGTTAATCCAAGAGGAGAACCTATTAATTATAGTGATTTTGAATATTCTTTATCAATTCAAATTGATACAATATCTACTGTTCCAGAAAATACACAAATTAATACCGATATTGGTAAAATTTAAAAATTTATATAATATAATTATATATGTCTTTGAAACATAAAGGAAAATATTTAAAATATAAACTCAAATATTTACAAGAAAAACAAAAAATTATGAAAGGAGGTGGTTCTGATGAAATGATTGCTGAAAATTTTATGACTCTTCAAAATCAAATAGACCAAATTAAAAAAGAACTTCAAGAATTAAAAAAACAATTTGAAACACATTATCATGAAACTAACGGTATTAAATACTAATTTTTTATTTTAATTTTTCTATAATATTTAATAGAATACTTATACTTTGTAAATTACCAATATAATTTATTGCTCTTTCATTAAAGTATTTACTTAAATAAACTATTAATTTTTTATAAAAATCCATTGAACCGTTCATAAAATTATTTAATCTTTCATCATTTTCTATTTCAATACCATTTTCTTTAAATACTTTAATAATAAATTGTGTTTTCATAGTGTCATAACTTGTTTCTTCACTACTTAATTTTAATTCCATAACAATTACATAGTAAAATATATTTTTTAATAATTCACTATTATCTATATCATAATCAACTCCATTAATCCTTTTCAAATAAATTTTAATTATTTCATTAAATTCAAACACATAAATATTTATTATATTTAATCTTATTATATCTATAATATTCATATTTGTTTGATTATAATCATCATTTATAGTTTTATCCAAATCATAATATGTTTGACATACCTTTTCATTAATATTATTAAAATAATTCTTTAAATCAACTGAATTACTAATCATTTTATTTTCAAAATTATTAAATATTAAATCATTAATTTTAGAATAAGATTTAACATCATTTGCATTTACAATTTTAATTATTTTAATATAATCCTGTTTTAATACATTAACTAATTCTTCATAATTTTCATAATTAATAGAATTTGGATTATTATTAAAATTAGCTATTTTTGTTTTATAATTATTTTCATCTTCAGAACCATCATCTTTTTTCTTTTGATATTTATCCATTAATTTTTCTTTAACTGGTTCATCAAAAATATTACTTTGAAATATCTGTTCTTCATTTAATGTTTTAATTAATGGTTCATCTTTTATATTTTCAAATAAATCTTTAATTTTAATATTTTGATTATCTAACCAAATAAATTCATTAAATAAATAAAAACAATTCATAATTATATTTTTAATTGTATCATCTTTTTGTAGCCCAATATTAAATTTTTCATCACTATTAATTTCATCAATTATTTTTGATTGAAAAGATAATAAAGAATTTAATTCTTCTCCATTTGATGAATATTGACCTATTATAATATTTAATTTATTACGAGCATATTCACAAGATGTTAAATTATTTTTATCTTTCATTGTTTTAACATAATTTCCATTATGTATTAAACTACTTTCATTATCAATTATATAACTAATTGCTTTAAAATTCATTTGGTCTATTAAAATATTCATTATATTATGACCTTGTTTTGTTAAATCTAATATATTTAACTGTTTCAAAATATCTGAATTTTCAATTAATGTATTACTATTATAACACTTATCATTAATTAATCTACTATTATTTACCTTATCTGTTTCATTTGTTAATAAATCAAATCTAATTGGATTTTCCTTTATTAAATCTTCATATTTATTATCTTTTAAAGGTTCATATTTTGTTTTTAATTCTTCATAATCATCAGTTAATATATACTCCTTAATAATTTCTCTTATTTCTTTAAATTGTAATTTATTTAACATTAAATTATAATAAACAACTAATGATTTTAATAAATTTTCATCATTTATAAAATGTTTATATTTTGCATATTTTGCATATTTTTCTTCGTTTGTTTTTTCATCATAACTTTCTTTTATAGTATTTAAATCAGGTATTTTATCTTTTATTAAAAACATTAAAATAAGTTTTATGTATTCAATAGAAATTATTGGAAAGTTATATATATCTCCATTTTTAGTTTTATATTTTTCTTTAATATATTTATAAAAACCTTGAAATACAGAATTATTTTTATATAAATTAATTTCATAATTTGAGGCTGAATATATTATATTTTGTTTTGTTTTATCTTTTTCTGAAATATAATCAGTATTTATAATAACTTCTTTTTTAATAACACCTTTATAAAATTTATCATCAATTAATAAATCTTTTAATCCTTCATCTAGATCACTATAAATTTCATTATAATTTAAATCATATAAAATAATATATGCATCATTTTTAAATTTATCTTTATCATTTTTATATATATTATAAATATTAATAAAAAAATCATTACCTTCTGTAAATAATTCTGTTTTTATTAAAGTTTTAAATTTATTAATATAGAAATTATCAATATCCGTTTTTTTAATATTTTCAATATACTTTAATGAATTTATTTTATTATTATTTATTATTATTGTATCTATACTTTTAATTAAATTAATACAACTAAAATATATATTATTAAATTGTTTTTCTACACTATTTTTTTTATAATTTTTTATGATTTGCTCATTATATTTATTTTGTTCTTTTAATATAAAATTATAATTTGGAAATGATTTATTAATTAATAATTCTATATTGTTAAAATTATCTTTAATAATATTTATATTATTATTTTTTTCATAATTAACAAATCTTAAATATTGATTAATTAAAATATATATTAAATCAATGATTGAATAATATATTTGTAATGAGGTTTTTAAATTAAAATTAATATTATTAATATCAACTAATAATTTGCTTATACACTCATTTATAATTTTTATATTATCATAAATATTTAATCCTTCTTGAAATTTAAATTTTTTTAAATTTATACAATAATTATGTTTAAATTCTTTATTATATAAGAATATATAATTTATTATATTATTTTCAATATCATTGCTTAAATTATTAATTCCACAATCATTTTCAATTTTACTAATAATATCAGTATTATTAATTTCAAAATTATTATCACATTCATCTATTTCAATTGATTTAAAATTTTCTTTTTTATTATTTCCTAAATTAGCATAAGAATTATCATTTTTTAAATATATTTTTAACTTTTTATTGTTATAAGTATTATATATTATATCTGAAGTATATTTATTTATTTCATCCGTAATATCATCATCATTCTCATCTTTATTAAATAATTTATTTTTATCATTATCAATATCTATTTCAAATATTTCTTTAATATTTTCTTTAATACTTCTTAAATCTTTAAATAAAATTTCATATTTATCATAATATAAAGAATTTTCATATGAATCATTATTTAAAGTAAAATTAAACATATTTCTTTCACAATATGTTAATTGAAAATAATTAATAACAAAGGGATAATTAATATCTTCAAACATATCTGGATAATTAAATTTTAGAAATATTAATAATTCTTTGATTGTTGATTTATTTTCAATATCTTTAAATTTAATTTCTATTTTTTTATCTTTACAAATTTTAGCAAAACTATATTTTACTTTTTGATTATCTATTAAAAATTGTTTAACATTACCACTTGCTTTATTAATATCTATTTTTTCAATATCTAAATATTGATATAAATAAGCAATAATTTCATAATAATAATCTTTCTCATTTTTTAGTTTTTCATTATCAAACATATTTATTTTTAAATCAACACTTTTTTCAAATATACTCATCATTGTTCTTTTAACATTATCAAAACCCTCAATTATTTTATTTAATTTTTCATAAAATACCGTTATTATATCTGTTAATATACAATTATTTCTAGAATTTTCATTGTCATAATCACCACCATATAATTGTGGTTGAAATATATTATTATCTGGAGGATTTAAATTATTTCCTAAATCAATATCACTAATATTTTTATTTTTATCATTAAATAAATTAATTAATGAAATTTTATTGTGAATAATAATATTCCATTTATTAATAATATTATTATTAATTTCATTTAAATCATTAAAAATAGTATTTGTTTTTATATAATTATCTTTAATACTATTTTTAACTTCATTTAATTCATTGTTTTTAAAATTATTTTTATAATCATTCAAATTAAAAATAATAGCCCTATTATTAATATAATCTAAATGATTATTATAATTAAGTATATATTTATCATTTAATAGATTACTATTTTTAAAGTTAAAAACAAATAAAATTATTGTATCAAATTTATTTCTAAGAATTATATTATTTAATAATTGTTGTAATTTAGCATTATCATTCATATAATCATTATTATTGATAATATTTGATATTTGTGTTGGTTTTCTTCTATTAAATAAAAAATTATTATTAATATCTCTATTATTTTGTATTATAGTTCCTAATTCGCTTCTTGTAATATTATTTCTATCAGGAATATCATTTAAAGCACTATTTAAATTTAAATATTCATTCATATGTTTAATAAATTGAATTAATGATAAAAAATATTGTTTTAATATTTCATTTAATAATGTTTTATTATTATTAATATTATTTTGTCCTATTCCCATATTAAATTTATCAAAAATTGTATCAAATTCTGTAGTTAAATATCCTTCATTAATAGTATCTAAATCATTATTTTCTAAAATTATATTTTCTATATCATCAAATATTTTATTAATATAATTATAAACAAACTTAATTTTATAATTAGACAAATCTTCTTGAACTAATTGTTTATTTGTTTTTGTTGATGTTTGTCTATTATTATCAATAAATGTATAAAAGAATGCTCTATTTTTATAATCAAAAAGAAAATCAAATAAACTTTTAATATATGTTTCTTTTATTACATTCAATGTTGTTATTAAAATTATATTTCTATCATTAATATAATCTACATTTTCTTTAGTTAAAAATGTATTAAAAGAAGTTTTAACGCTATTAATTATATTTTCACGAATATTATCAATATCAATATTATTAAATTTATCATTATTGTCACCACCAATTTTTTCTTTTAAAAAATCAATAAATTCGTTATAATTACGATAATCGCTTCCATCTGGTTTTTTAGGTAATTGTTTATTATTTATTAAATCTTTAAAAACAATTGGATTTTGTGTCCAATCAATAGGGTCTTCAGTATTAACTCTTAAAATTTGATAAATATTAAATTTATCATTGTCTTTAATATTTAAATTTGTTGTATCATCTATTTTAAAAGTATTAGTTTGTTCAATTTGATTATCTGGATTATTTAATATTTGTTTTAAATTATCATTATTTGTATTATTAATAGCGTTTTGAATTTTATCATCTTCATCTTTATTAATAAAATGTAAATTTTCATTCATAAACATATTATAAAATTGATTATCAACATTATAAAGTTTAGTGTATGTATTATTATAATAATCAACAAAATTACAAAAATCCATATTATATTTAATCATATCATCTAAAAGTGTAATAACATTTAATTGATTATCGCCTGTTTTATTATCAAGCATATCAACTAAATTTGTATCAATAGTTTCATAAATAAATTTATAAACAAAAACTAAAGATAATGGGTCATCAAAATAATTATGTCTAAATTGTTCTCCAACTTCTAATAATTTATTACTATTTGTATTAAATGCTTCAATAGCTTTAAAATTTTCTTTATCATTTAAACTATTAGCTTGTTGTAATTCAGTATTAAAAGTTTCTTCAATATTTTCTATATTATCAATTTTATATTTATCAAATTTATTTGATAAGTTTTTTTGTGCTTCATTTAATATTTGAATAAATTCTGGGTCTTTTGATATTTCTTCAACATTTTCTTTAATTAATTTAGTATCACCATCTTTAATAAATAATTTTTTTTTAATTAATAATTGTTTAATTTTATCTTGTGTATCATTAATAATACTTGTGAATTCATCAATATTATAAAATTTATTTAGTTTAATTAATTCATCAAAATTTTTATTTAAATTATCTTTGTATTTAACATCTTTTTTACAATGATTATGAATAGATGAAATTAATAATTTTTCAAAATCAATTTCTTTTTGTTTATATTTATTTTGTTTATTAGAAATAAAATTTTTAGGTTGGTAATAATCATTATCTTTACAATCATAAGTTAAATTTTGGAATAAATAATGAATAGGTAGATTACCAAAACTATCATATTGTTTTTCAATACTTCTATTAAAACCATTATCAATTAAGTATCTAATAACTGTATAATATTGTTTTTTACAAGCAATATGAAGTGGTGTTTCAATAGATTTTACAGTAGAAGATGTTGGAGTTAAATTAGAGAAATTTTTAAATTTTTTAAATAATAATATAATTTCAGTTTCTGTTAAATTATCATTACTAATAATAGCATTAATTATTGAACCATCCTCTGTTTTAAATGATAAATCAATATTTTCATAATCTTGTTTTTCTAATTCATTATAATCACTTGTTTGAAATTTAGAATATAAAGTTTTATATTTTTCTTGATTTATACTATTTAGTGTTTGTTGATTACTTATAGGTCCCATATGTGGAACACTTGGCATAGGTGGTTTTGGTTGAAAAGGTGTTCTCTTCATTTATAAAATTAAGATATATAATAATTATTATATATAAAACAAAATTTATAATAATTAAACTATAAATATAATAAAAAAATAATTAGAGTATTTGTAATTTATTTACAATTAGAACAGTTGTAATTAACATCCATATTACTCATTGGTGTTCTTGTCATTCTATAGTCAGGGAATTGAGGACATTTAAGAGAATCAGGAAGAACATCGGTTTGAAAAAGAGAATTAGCTTTTTGCATTTCTTGTGAAAAAGTTCTTGGGTCTTGTCTTAAAGGATATTGATGGACGCAAGCATTATTAAAACAACTGTAATTTTGTCTTAAATAAAGCCATTCACTATCTCTTAAAGTATTTCCATTAGTTTGTAAAAAAAGACGGTAATCATCATCTCTTACAATACCATTCATATATTTAATATATTCATTATTTACAGAACTGGATTTGAAATTAGATAAATCTCTTCCATAGCTTCTTGCAGGACAGTTAGTATAATAGTTATCACCCATATATCTGTCTCTTATACACATCTGACGCTGCCGACGATCTACTCTGTGTAGA
>OJDV01000394.1_pt1 | contig 15674 bp, 5 predicted proteins | sample 1592911 | NCBI WGS metagenome assembly OJDV01 (sample SAMN05416860, study PRJEB24817) | seawater metagenome | isolation source: Sea water | place: Canada:Atlantic | collected 2013-11 | reverse complement strand
CTACACAGAGTAGATCGTCGGCAGCGTCAGATGTGTATAAGAGACAGACCTTGGCTTGCTCATTCACCTTTATGGAGTCATAGACAGTTATACGTTGGGTGTCTATGTGTATTTTCGGAGCAGCAGTTGAGGGCGGGTATACTTCTTTCTTTAATGAGTCAATTCTTGTGAAGGCGGCTCGCAGTTCTGCAGGAACAAGAACGTGACCTATATAAAGTGAATCAAAACCTTTAACTTGAGAAGAGTCTTCAGAAGATCTAACACTAAAGACCAGTAAGGCGAATACGAATAAAACAATTATCTTCTTCATTAGTGGATGAGGTTTTTGTTTTGCAAAACGTTTATTACTTGTCTGTATATCAGGTGGTTGATGTAGAATTCTCCATCTCTAGAGACAAGAATTCCCCTGTCTTCCAAAACCATTAAAGTCATTCGACTTTGCTTTTTTGCTTGATGAAAAACTTCAGCATGTTCCTCGACACTTAAGGAATTATGAAGTAATAAGCTATGCATTGTGAAAATGCTATCAGTGTCTAAGGAAGTTAAAAAGTCGAATCTGATATTTTTTATTTTACCAATAACAACTGTATTGTCTTCAAATGAAATGGTAGAGCGCAACCAATATAATAGTGCCAAGCTAATGTTACTTTGAGCAAAACCATTTAAGTCTGTAAAAAAAGATTTTTCTAACCCCTCTTGACTATTGTCAATAGGTTTTCTTATTAACGATAGTATGTCTTTTCGAGGGATTTGGCTATCGTCAAATTTTAAATTATATCCACTTACTCTGTGGCGCTTCATAATCAATTTTACAATTTGCTCATTGGTTAACGGGCTCAGAACTATTTTATGACGGATGTAACGTTCAATAGCAATAGTCTTTTGAAAGTAACTCCAGGAGAAAGTACTGGTGCTTACTAACCAAAAGATATTTTTTGCAGTTTGAGAAATTAATTCGAACAATAAGGTAATTGCTTCAAAGCCATTAGGCTTTTTTAAATAGAAATGTTGAATGTCTTCTAAAATAACAATCCGTTTGCTCCCATTATTTAAGAAGTCAGCAATGCCATTAAAATCAACCAACGTTTCTTGTTCAAAAAGTTGATTGAAAAAATTTGAAAACGCCTCAGTAGTGCATGTTGTGGTGGTCATTTTTCTCCTAGTGATGTTAGATTCACTGTGGCTCCGAGTAAATTGATTTAGTAAACTACTTGCGCCACTGCCCTTTTCACCAACAATTACAGCTGAAGAAATATTTGAATCCTCCCAATGTGTAAACGCCTCTTCTAATTTTGAAGTTTCATGAGATCTGCCTTCAAAAAAAGCTTCTTCGTCTAAGGGTTTTATTTCATAAAGCCTTCTATAAACATAGGGTAATTGCTGTATGGCATTCTCCGATTGCAATAAGAAGTCGGAAAGCTCAGTAGTAATTTCATTGCTCATTTCAATAAGTCCAATGCGTTCTTGAAAAGCAATGTAATATGCCTTGAGACGAGTTGATTTTTGTTGTGCATATCGAATTGCAATCGGAACAAAGTTTCTGGCCTTGTCTAATAGTTCTTTTCGATAAGCCTTAGTTCTTTCTATGGCTTTTGCCTTCGTAAGCGTTAATCGAAGATTAGTAATATTTTCGTTATCAGCAAGTTCAAGTAGTTTGATGTTCAATTGGTCGAGCTCTTTTTTTAGCTGAACCCCTATAATTTCGGAAATTCCTTGCAACTCATCCGCTAGGCCTTCTGTCCGAGCGCAAGCCCTCTCTAAACCTTCTTTTGCAATTGCTTTGATTTCGTTCAGTGGTAATTCGCCATCAACAGAATTAGTAGCAGCATGTAAATTATAATCGACGATTCCCACTAAGTCTTTTAGCCCAATTTCGGTGCTGCTTAGTTTCTCGATTAAAGCTGTTTTCAGGCGAAACAGATTACTCGAAAAAGGTCTAATTAAATCAATTTCAACCAATTCTTTCGGGTTAAAATGGCTCAAATTAGATTTTGGGATAGGAGCGTCGTAAGTTTCTTTACTGTAGATAATCCGCTTGTCTTTCATTAATTCGACCTGTGCACGAATTTTAGTTTCCATGCGTTGAAGTAAATTGGGGAAATTATTTTCATAAAGGGCAGTTACTGCAGCAGGAATACTCTTTTTCTCTAATTGGTGCTGTAATTTAATACGTTCACTTATGAGTAAATTTTTGATTTCCTTCGCATCTCTGCTTACATCAATTTCAAGGATTACTGATTCAATCTCATTTTTGATGGTATCAATAAATTCTGTAATCGTATTAGATATTCTGCTTTTGCAGCCGTTCTCAAATAAGAAATATTGAGTTAATCCGCTGTATTTTAATTGATATAGTTCTAAATTTATTTGAAAGTCGTCAATTTGAGCAAATTGAGTATTCCGCCAACCATTCAGAATTTTTTTAAATTCCAGCTGACTGTTTTGACTGCTATGTTGCAAGGAAGCAGAAGAATAAATCGAAGAATCTAATTCTAACGTATCGACTAAGTCAAAATTGGTTTTGAATTCCAAAATGCTTTCTCGTAGATTATTTTCATTATTCGCCTTCCAATTTTCTAGTTTTCTATCGAAGTCATCAATTACAACTTTGATCTTTTTGCGTTCAGCCATCGTCCGCAAATGCTGCTTAAGTTCATCGAAACTAATTTCGTCTTTATCTAGAAGTGCGGCTATTTCAAGATTAATCTCATTATTTATAGCCCACTTAATATTTCTTGCATCGCATTTTAACTGCTGGATTTCATTGAAAAAAATTAAACTCTTTTGTACTAATTCTTGCTGAAAATGATGTTGCATCATTGCCTTCAACGGAATTTTGTGGCTCCAATATAAAATTGGTTTTTTCTCTTTTCTAAAAATGTTCGAGATGGATAAAAGAAGTTTGCTTGTCGAATAAAAGAATTGTTTGAAAACTTTTTGAAAACGCAGGGAAGCATCGTCTTTTGCTTGAATGTTGAATCTTTCTGCTTTTTGAATCTCAATTAATTCGACTGGAAAATTGGCGGTAATAGTCGAAAGCGTTTGGAAAACCTTTTCGTAACAATTGAAAATTGTTATGTCTTGTTTGGCAGGAAATTCACTTTCAAGTTGATTGTACAGTTCTTTATTTAGCCATTGAGTTTCGCTAATGTACTTGCTGGTGCTATTAACTCCTTCAATATTATTGATCCGTTCTAGATAGGAATCATATAACTTATTCGTATTCCTCAGATATAGCTTTTGCTCAGCTACTTCTTTGGATAAAGGGTCCAATAACGCCTGTAATAACTTTTTTTGTGCAGCACTATCTTCAATGAATGGAATGTTGCTCATGCTATTTTGTAATTGAATAGCGTGAATTTAACAAAATAATGCTCAATTAATGCTACATAAAAATATCAGCAGGCATTATTTTGCGCAAATGCAATTCTGTTAAAAAGCCTTTGGGAAGTGGTAAAACGAAATGCTAATTATTGGTTCAAAACAATTCTATTCCTGTATAATTAAATGGAGTAATTGCCTTTAGCTCAAGCTTAATTTTATCTGATACATTTAATCCATCAATAAAATCTGCAATTGAATTTTTCGTCACCTTTTCGTTCTTGCGCGTCAACTCTTTTAAAGCTTCATATGGTTTTGGGAAATTTTCTCGTCTTAATACGGTTTGAATTGCCTCTGCAACTACGGCCCAATTATCATCCAAATCGGCTTTAATCTTGTCTTCATTAATGATTAGCTTGCTCATCCCTTTTTGAAGAGATTTTATGGCAAGCAGACTATGTGCAATGGGAACCCCAACATTTCTTAGCACTGTTGAGTCCGTTAAATCTCGCTGTAATCTGCTAATTGGTAATTTAGCTGCTAAGTGTTCGAATAATGCGTTGGCAATTCCTAAGTTACCTTCAGAGTTTTCAAAATCAATTGGGTTTACTTTGTGCGGCATTGCAGAAGAACCTATTTCTCCGGCTTTAATTTTCTGCTTGAAGTATTCCATTGAAATATAGGTCCAAACATCTCTATTTAAGTCTATTAAAATAGTGTTAATTCTTTTAAGAGCATCAAATAATCTCGCTAAGTTGTCGTAATGTTCAATCTGAGTTGTGATTTGACTCCGAGTTAAACCAAGTGTGTCATCTACAAATTCGTTGGCAAATTCAATCCAATTTATTTCTGGATATGCTACAAAGTGCGCATTGAAATTTCCTGTAGCGCCACCAAATTTTGCAGAAAATGGAATGCTTATTAAACTATTGTATTGTTCTTTTAATCGATCAGCATATACCATGATTTCTTTGCCTAAACGGGTAGGAGATGCCGGTTGACCATGCGTTCTTGCTAACATAGGGATATCTTTCCACTCTATCGCAAATCCATTTAATTCTGAAATTACCTCATTCAGTTCAATCAAGAAAACATCTTCAATTGCATCTCTCAAAGAAAGAGGAATAGCTGTATTGTTAATGTCTTGAGAAGTCAATCCAAAATGAATGAATTCCAATTGCTCTTCTAAGTCCGTACTAGCTAATTTTTCCTTAATGAAATACTCTACAGCCTTTACATCGTGATTGGTAGTTTTTTCAATTTCTTTAACTCTTTCAGCATCTTCATCATTAAAATTGATATAGATGTTTCTCAACTCTTTGAAATGGTTTTCATTCACATTCGAAAGTTGCGGAAGAACTTTGCTTAAAGAAATGTAATATTCAATTTCAACTCTTAATCTGTATTTTATTAAAGCTGCTTCAGAAAAATACTGAGAAAGTTGACTTACTTTAGATGCGTATCTACCGTCAATTGGCGAAATAGCATGCAATGCTGAATTGCTCATTTGCACTTAATCTTTTAATGTTAATTGTAGTTCTTCGTAAATAAAATGGCTCAATTCCTGAACGTATTCATTTGAGAAGTCGAATTTTATTCCTGCTGCTTCATAAATTTCACCGATAGATTTAGTGTAGCCTAATGAAAGAGCATTTTTGTATTGCTGTATTGTTTTTACGGGATTCTTCTTGTAATTTCTCCACATTGCAACAGCTCCTAATTGCGCCATTCCATATTCAATATAGTAAAATGGAACTTCATATAAATGCAATTGGCGTTGCCATTGAGAGGCTTTGAATTTTTCTAATCCAGTCCAATCTACTTGCCCGGAACTAAATTCTTCTGTTAAGTTCAAAAAGGACTCGTTCCTTTCAGCTACCGAATGATTTTTGTTAGTATAAATCCAATGTTGAAATTTATCGATAGTGGCAACCCAAGGTAATGTTCCTAAAATGTCCATTAATTGATCTCTCTTGGCTCGTTTTAGATCCGCTTCATTTTCAAAAAATACATGCCAATTATCCATGCTAATTAATTCCATGCTCATGGAGGCTAATTCTGCAATTTCAGAAGTTAACCCTTTAAAATCAGTCAATTCAAGGTTGTGACTCAGTACAGAGTGAATGGCATGACCGCCTTCGTGAATCATGGTAACAATATCTCTAAAAGAACCTACTGCATTCATGTAAATGAATGGATAACCAGATTCATAAAGCGGGTAATTGAATCCCCCTGGTGCTTTTCCTTTTTTTGATTCTAAATCAAGGTGTTTTTTTCGATTCATTTCTCGAAGGCAATCACCAAAAAACGGGTCAATATTGTCGAAACATTGAATCGTTTTTTCTACTAGTTCTTGACCGTTTTCGAATGGCATCAAAGGCTCCTGCAATCCAATATCTACGCTTAAATCCCAGGGCTTTAGCTCGTTTAGATTTAGCATTTCTTTTCGCTTAGTTGTCGCCTCGTTTAAAAGAGGAACCAGGTGGGTTTTGATCGATTCATGAAACGCTTCACAATCAGCGACAGTGTAATCAAACCTACCCATAGCCTTGAACATGTAATCTCGATAGTTTTCAAAGTTAGTGTTCGTAGCAACTTTTTGCCTTAATTTGATTAGGTCGTCAAATAGGATATCTAATTTGTCAACGTCTTCAAATCGTCTATTCTGAATAAGATGGTATACTTCCTCACGAACTTTTCGGTCGGTATCCTTTAGAAATTTGGCTGCCGCTTGTAATGTAAATTCTTCGCCTTTGTACGTAATACTCATTCCCGCAGAAATAGCGCCATATTTTTGTGATTCTGATTCAAGTTTTGTGAAGAGAGGAATATTTTCTTCTCTAAACAGTTCGATCTGATTTGCAACGTTTCTCAATAAAATTGGAAAACCCTGACCGGATAGCTCTTTCTTAAAATCAGACTCGTATAACTTTTGATTCAATTGGTTTTCAAAAGGTGCTATTTGGGGATTTATTTTTTCAACAAAAAATTGAAATGACTCTTGAAGTTGAGCATCGGTTGTGTCAATATTCATTCGAATATAGCGCCAAGCAAATTCCTCTTCTAATACGGCATTTAATTCACTTCGATTTTTCAACCAGAGCATTAAGTCTTCTTTAGAATTAATGCTCTGGTTTAGTAATTGATCGAAATAGGGTGCTAGATTTTCCCAAGTAAAGCTCAATTCGGCATTTACAAAAGTTCGATTTGGTTTTTCTGTAACGCTCATAACTGAATTGTTATCTTCCTTTTGCTGCCCCCTTAGGTGCTGCTTTTTTCCCTTTTGCAGCAGAACTTGCTGCTTTTGGCGCATTAGCTGCTTTTGGTTTTAGTTTGGCTTTTGTTGCTTTAGCAGCAGTTTTAGAATCTTTTACATCAGAATCTTCTTCCTTTACGTTAAGTAGGTCTTTTGATTGAAGAAGGTTGTACCATTGTACCAATTTTTTGATATCACTAGCGTACACTCTCTCTTCATCGTATTTAGGAAGTACCTCTTTTAAGTAAGCACTTAATTCCGCAGCGGAAGATTTGTGAGATAAAATTGCCGCACCTTTTGAAGATTCAAATATCTTTTGAAAGACATCTTTCAACAAAACATCCTCTTCATAAGTATAAATGCTTATATCTTCTAAGGAGCTAACTCTTTCAGCACCATGTACTGGAGTTCTCTTCCCGTCTATTAAAGATTCAACAATTAAACCTGTTCTGGTTTGTGATACAATTTTTGATAATCCTGGTTTGCCCGAGATTGAAATAATTCCTGTTAAATTCATAAATATGTTTCTTTCTGAAAGGTGTCAAAAATACAGAAATGTTAACGCTTAATATAATTCAAAATTGAACAACGTTTTCATTCCTTTTTTCGTCTTATTAAATTAATAGAATGCTTATTTTAGACAATTAGATTTTTAAAGACTCTTCATGAAAAGAATTTTACTTTATTTAGGATGCGTAGTTTCATTGTTATTGCTATCTAATCAAGCGAATGCAACTCATTATATGGGTGGACAAATTACATGGGAATGCACACCGACGGGACAGTATGTATTTACATTTAAAATTTATAGGGATTGCAGTGGTACAGCTACTCTGCCTCAAACTAATAATCAATGTTTTCTTTGGGATTATCCTACTCTTGGAGCAAGTATTCCAATAAATATTGATAATTCCCAAAGCACAACAGTAAATATAGAGCCGAGTTGTAGGACTTTAAGCACTTTTACGTGCGCTAATGGTTCTCCAGAAGCGGTAACAGAATATACTAGAGTGTCTACGCCGGTTACCCTGACAGGTTCTCCACCAAGTAAAGGATGGACAGTCACTTTTGATGGTAACGCTAGGAATTCAAATAATAACCTGTTAAATGCTACTGTGCCAAACCCATACGGCATCACATTAAGAGCGAAAATTTTTAATCATTCAGGTTTCGATGCCACTAAGTGTATTGACAACTCACCAATATTTAGAGAGGATCCGACAGCAGTATTGTGCGGCAACTTGACATATTCTTATAACCACAACGCTACTGATGAAGAACAAGATTCATTAGCTTACGCTTGGGCGCAACCATTAGAAAATTTTGGAGGAACTTTTAACGAAGGTGTGAACCCTCCATATATCGCTTTCGCTACTGGATTTAGCTTTAATGACCCATATCCTGGTACATCTTCTTTAAATTCATCTTCAGGAGAAATTGTTGCAACTTTACCAGCTGTTGTAAATAGGGAGAAGTATGTTGCAGTTGTGCAAGTGACTGCTTATAAATGTGGCGAGAAGGTGGCTGAAATTTATAGGGAGCTCCAATCAGTAGTTGCAAATTGCGGCACAACTTCGAATAACCAGCCATCGTTAAATGCTCCGTTTAGAGATGGCTTGGGAAATCTCACCAAGTTTGACACCGTTGTTAAGGCTGGTGCATTAATTCGGGCAAATATTCAAATTACAGATTTTATTGCTCCTGGACAACCACAATGGGATTCAATAATTACTACCGCATCTGGTTCTCAATGGGGAGGGACATATAAGGATCCTAACTTGGGATGTTTGAATTTACCTTGTGCTACGGTTGATATTTCAATTGATACTACAGTTAGTGCTTTATCTCCTTTAAATAGAGTATTTGAGTGGCAAACAGATTGTAACCATGTGTTGGCTAATGATTTGTGTTTGAATTCAGCAAATACCTATAATTTTGTCTTGACTGCAACTGACGATGCTTGTCCTTTGCCACTATCTACTATTGCGACCATTTCAATCACTGTTGAAGCAGATTCGGTTATTGACTCGCCTCAATTAAATTGTGTAAATGTGCTTAATAATGGAAATGTGAATTTAAATTGGGATTTAACACCAAATGTGAATAATTCATTCGATGCCTGGCTAATTTACAGATCTGATGACATAAATGGGCCATTTAACGTGATTGATAGTGTTAAGACATACAGCACGAGCACATATACAGATGTGAATGCCAATGCTAACACGCAACAACGGTTTTATAATGTTAGAAGTCGTTCGGGTTGCAAAGGTTCTGTTACGAATATAGCAAGAGATACTATTGCAACAATTTTTTTAAGTGCTATAACCAATCCAACTGACGTTTCGGTAAATTGGAATAGTCTCTCAAATCCAAACCCTGCGGGGTCTGCAAGCCAATACAGGGTATTCAGAGAGTACCCGGTTGGAACTGGGTTCACTTTATATCAAAATACAGCATCTACTAGTTTAACTGAAACATTCATTCCCTGCACGGATGATGTGAATTATCGAGTAGAATTGGTAAATGCTTCAAAAAGTTGTACCTCAAGTTCAAATGTGCTCAACTATACTTTTACATTTCCTGATCCTCAAACGAATTTTTCTTTTCCAAATAATCAGTGTCCAGGAACGCCAATTAGTTTCACAAATTTGACCACAATAACTGGTGGGCCAGTAACATATACTTGGGATTTTGGAGATGGGTCGGCACTATCTACTCAAACCAGTCCTTCACATACTTTTGTGATAGCAGGGACATACAATGTGGTGTTAACATCCACTTCAGGCCAAGGGTGTGATTCAGTATTAAGTCAATCAATTACTATTACCTTTCCTAATGCGGATGCAGGTTCAGATCAATCCATTTGCCCCGGGGGTACTACTGCTCCTCTTGGCGGATCCCCTACAACTACCACTGGAAATACAGTAGTTTGGTCGCCTGCTGCTGGTTTAAGCAGTACAACTGCTTTTAACCCAACGGCTTCGCCAACAAATACCACAACGTATACGGTTACGGTTACGGATGCAAATGGATGTACAAATACGGATCAAGTTGATGTCACTGTAATTCCTTTCCCAACGGCAGATGCCGGAGGTCCTAAGAATTTATGTATTGGCTCAGGAATTCAAATTGGAGGTTTGCCTACAGGGCCAGTTGGAGCAACTTTTGCATGGAGTTCAAATCCTGCAGGGTTTACTTCTAGTTTAGAGAATCCAACTGTTTCTCCGACAGTTAATACTACTTATACAGTTACAGTTACAATTGGCTCAGGAACTACCTGCTCCGATACAGATAATGCATTAGTAACAATCAATGCACTCCCAATAGCAGATGCAGGGGCAGATGAAGATATTTGTCCAGGAACAAGCGTACAAATAGGAGTAACACCAAGTGCAGGGTTTACCTACAGTTGGACACCAACAGCAGGCTTAAGCAATGCCAACATTGCAAATCCAATCGCTACACCAACAAGCCCTACAACCTATACGGTAGTAATTACAGAAACAGCAACAGGCTGTTTTGATAGCAATTCAATGGATGTGTTCTTTAATGCAGTTCCATCACCTGCATTTACGGTAGACAAAACATGTATTAATCAGATTGCTGAATTTACAGATGCAAGTAGCATTGTAACCGGAACCGTAACAGGATGGGCATGGGATTTTGATGATTTAGGATCTACTTCAGGCTTACAAAATCCAACGCATGGGTTTTCAGGCGCTGGAACGTATCAAGTAAAATTAGTGGTAACAAGTAATTTTGGATGTAAGGATTCTGTTACAGTTCCAATCACAATTGATCCAAAACCAACAGTAGACTTTACGTTTGCTAATTTGTGTGAAAACGATGTAACTCAGTTTACAGATGCTAGTTCAATCGGCTCTGGAAGTGTAAATACATGGAGATGGGACTTTGACGGATTAGGAGCATCAAACGCACAAAACCCAACCTTCACATTCCCTGCAGCAGGCACATATGATGTTAAATTAGTATCAGGAAGTGGAGTAGGATGTTTAGATTCAATTACGAAGCAAGTAACGATCGTCGCAAATCCAATAGCAGATGCAGGGGCAGATGAAGATATTTGTCCGGGAACAAGCGTACAAATAGGAGTAACACCAAGTGCAGGGTTTACCTACAGTTGGACACCAACAGCAGGCTTAAGCAATGCCAACATTGCAAATCCAATCGCTACACCAACAAGCCCTACAACCTATACGGTAGTAATTACAGAAACAGCAACAGGCTGTTTTGATAGCAATTCAATGGATGTGTTCTTTAATGCAGTTCCATCACCTGCATTTACGGTAGACAAAACATGTATTAATCAGATTGCTGAATTTACAGATGCTAGTACCATTGTAGTTGGAACTATTACAGGTTGGACCTGGGATTTTGGCGATTTGTCTGTAACGTCAGCGGCACAGAATCCAACACATCAATATGGAGCTGCAGGTTCTTATGCTGTTAAATTAATTGTAGAGAGCGATTTAGGTTGTAGAGATTCAATTACTACGACAATTACAATTGATCCAAAACCAACGGTAGATTTTACGTTTGCTAACTTGTGTTTGAACGATGCAACTCAATTTACTGATGGCAGTTCAATCGGTTCAGGAAGTGTAAATACTTGGAGATGGGATTTTGGTGACGGCATAGGGAGTTCAGCAGTCCAAAACCCAAGTTATACCTATACAGCGGTAGGAACATATTCTGTTAAGTTAGTATCTGGTAGTGGATCAGGTTGTTTAGATTCAATTACAAAAACGGTCATAATTAATCCTTTACCAACTGCAGATGCAGGTGTAGATCAAGATATTTGTAATACATTCTCAGTTCAAATAGGTGGCTCACCTACATCTAGCACACCAAATGTGAGTTATCTGTGGGATAATTTAGGAACTTTGAATGATAACACAATAGAAAATCCAATAGCTACACCAACTATCACGACACGATATAGCTTGACGGTAACTGAAAATACAACTGGTTGTTTTGATACATCTTCTGTTTTAATTTCCGTTAATCCAATACCAGGAGTAGATTTTACAATTGCTGATACTTGTGCCGGGAATACAACATTATTTACTGATATTTCGACGTTGACTTCTGGAACAATTACAAGTTGGACTTGGGATTTTGATGATTTGGGAGCAACTTCAGCACTGCAAAATCCTAGTTATACATATGTTTTAACCGGCACTTACAATGTAAAGCTTGTTGTTGAAACAGCAATTGGTTGTAAAGATTCTATCACTAAAACAATGACCATAGTTCCATTGCCAAATGTTGATGCTGGAGCTGATCAAGTAATTTGTGATAGAGATACAGTAATAATTGGAGGTAGTCCAACCTCTTCAACAGCTGGGGTGACCTATCTTTGGGACAATCCTCTGACTTTATCTAATTCTGTTATTGCAAACCCTAGTGCATTTCCAAATACAACAACTCGATATAAAGTAACGATTACTGAGACGGCAACAGGTTGCAGTGATACAGCTTCGGTAGTTATTTTTGTTAATCCGGTCCCTGTTGCTTCATTTACAGCATCAGCGGTTTGTGAGAATGAGATTACGCAGTTTACTGATGTGAGTTCAATACCTTCTGGTGTTATTAGTTCTTGGACATGGGATTTTGGAGATGGAATTGGTAGTTCAACGTTTCAAAATCCGGCTTATCAGTATGCAGGCCCTGGAACATATCAAGTAAAACTTATAGTTGAGAGCGCTCTAGGATGTAAAGATTCAATTACAAATACAGTAATTATTAGTCCTAAGCCTACACCAAATTTCACTTTTTCAAATTTATGTGAGAATGACGTGACTCAATTTACAGATGTAAGTTCAATTGCAACTGGAAGTATCACTTCTTGGTCTTGGGATTTTGGTGACGGTGTTGGAACATCAGTTTTGCAAAACCCAACGTATATTTTTGGAGCGCCAAATACATATAACGTCAAGTTAGTTTTAGTGAGTGATTTTGGATGTACCGATTCTATTACCATTCCAGTAATTATAAATCCATTACCTGCTGTGGATGCAGGGCCAGATCAAGTAATTTGTAATACTGGGTCAGTTCAAATAGGAGGGAATCCTACCTCAAGCACACCCAATGTGAGCTATTTGTGGGATAACTTAGGGACTTTGAATAATAACATAATAGAAAATCCGACGGCTACACCAACTATTACGACAAGATATAGCTTGACAGTAACTGAAAATACTACAGGTTGTTTTGATACTTCGTCTGTATTAGTAACGGTGAACCCTATTCCTGTGGTTGACTTTACAATTGCAGATACCTGTATAGGGAATACAACAATATTTACAGATGCTTCAAGAATTTCTGTAGGAAATATTACGAGTTGGACATGGGATTTCGGGGATGGAGTTGGAACTTCAATTCAACAAAACCCTAGTTACTCTTATACAGTTCCCAATACCTACTTTGTGAAATTAATTGTTGAATCTGCTTTAGGATGTACAGATTCAATTACAAAAACAATTACTATCGTGCCACTGCCAAGCATAGACGCGGGAACGGATCAAGGTATATGTTTGAACGATTCAATTACCATTGGCGGAACGCCGACTTCAACTGGAATTAATGTTTCCTATGTTTGGGACAATATTGGAACTTTGAATGATATTAATATTGCAAATCCAATTGCTAAACCATTGGTCTCAACTAGGTACAAGTTGACCGTTACTGATTTAAACACTGGATGTTTTGATACCTCTTCAGTTGTTATCTTAGTTAACCCTTTACCAAATGCGAATTTCAGAGCGACTCAAGTTTGTGTCAATGACGTAACTCAGTTTATTGATTTATCAAATATTAATGCACCTGCTTCAATTCAGGGTTGGTCTTGGAACTTTGGTGATGGTGCCGGAACTTCAATTCTTCAAAACCCCACATATGAATATATGGCTGCTGGAGCTTATATAGTGAAGTTGGTCGTGACTACAAATTCTGGATGTTTAGACTCAATTGTTAAAAACGTAATTGTAGATACGTTGCCTTTAGCTGATGCTGGAGTAGCAAGGACCATTTGTGAGTTTGATACTACAATTTTAGGAAAAGCCACAGTGAGCGGAGAAACGTACTTATGGAATAATGCAACTTCATTAACCGATGCAACGTTGGCTCAACCTGGGGCATTTCCAATTATAGATACTAGATATATTGTAACGGTAACTAATTCAAATGGATGTATTAGTCTTGATAGTGTTGATATAACGGTAACTCCAGCTCCAAATGTCGATGCTGGTATTGACTTAACCATTTGTAGACGTGATACAATTGTAATTGGAGGGTCTCCAACTTCAATTGAGCCAGGAGCTACATATTTGTGGGATAATGTAGCTAGTTTAGATGATCCAACATTAGCTAATCCAAGAGCATTTCCTAGTGATACTACTTCTTACATTGTAACCGTAACTGATGTTGCTACAGGATGTTCGTTCGCGGATACGATGATTGTTAACGTCAATCCTTTAGCAATTGTGGATTTTAGAGTAGATGCAAGATGTGGAGGGGATTTTGCGGCCTTTACGGACATTAGCACTGTTGCTGCAGGAAGTATCGTTTCATGGTCATGGACTTTTGGAGATGGAGTAGGAACTTCAGCATTACAAAATCCAGGTTATCAATATGCTTCCCCGGGAACGTACTCTGTGTTCTTGGAGGTTCAAACGGCCTTAGGGTGTATTGATTCTATTAGAAAGGATGTAATGATTCTTGCGTTGCCTTTTGTAAATGTTATAAACGACACAGCTATTTGTATTGGCGATACTATTGATCTTGGTGGAAGCCCAACGGGACCAATTGGTTCAAGTTATTCTTGGTCTCCAGGTTTCAATTTGTCATCGGTTATTGATTCAAACCCAAAAGCGTATCCATTGAGTTCAACAATCTATTATTTAACTGTGACTGGAGCCAATGGTTGCTTTAATTATGACACAGTTGATGTAGATGTTAAGGTATTGCCAATTGTTACAGCACAAAAAGACTCTTCACTTTGTGTAGACCAACCAGTGCAGCTATCGGCTAGCGGAGCTTTAACTTATTCTTGGTCTCCAGTTAATTATTTGGATAATCCTGCTATTTCTAGTCCAATAGCAAGAGCGCTGAAGAGTACAAATTTTGTAGTTGCAGGAACTGATATTAACGGTTGTGTTGCAACTGACACCATATTTATCGATGTATTCAATTTAGACTTTACTCCAGTTGATACGGCAATTTGTTCAGGAGATAGTGTTGTGTTAGCTCCAATTGTGCAAGGAGATACGAATGGCATTAGTTATTTGTGGTCGTCTTCAAATACAAATAATATTTTGAGCAATATGACGGATAGTTCAATTAAAGTGACAGCTGCAAATCGTCAATACTTCACGTTGCAAATACAAAATGCTTTGGGTTGTGTAGATACCGATAGCATTTATGTTAATATGAGGCAGGCAGCTGAAGTCAATTTTGAATATTTGAATTCTCCAAGATGTCAAAATTCGATTATTGAAATTCAAAATACATCAACATTTACGGATGAATATACCTGGAAATTGAATGGGAAAGTGATTGGTAGAGAACGTAACCTTAACTTCGAAATCAATAATTTGGTAAATAACACAGTTACCTTAATTGGAAGTAATTTAACTTGTACAGATTCTACCACAGAGGTAATTAAGGCAACTGGTTTGAGAGAGTTATTGCAGTTGAAAGATGTTAATGTATTTACTCCTAATGGTGATGGGTTGAATGATATATTTGATCCAGGATTTCAAGGCGAATTTATTGGTTGTGTAGATTTTCAAATCTTTGACCGATGGGGAGATAAAGTATTTGATTCGAATATCGGGCAATATGGATGGGACGGTGTAACTTTAAAAGGTAGACCTGCTAAAGTTGGAATATATTACTACATTATTCGTATTGCTAACGAAGAGATTAAAAGTTCGATCTATTTGAGTAGATAGAATAAAGTTTATCTATAAAATAAAAGAAGTCGCTTCAAATTAATTGAAGCGACTTCTTCATTTATAACTACCTGAAAAAATTGATATCATTCTGATTTGTAGGTCTGTCTCTTATACAC
>OJDV01000393.1_pt1 | contig 15707 bp, 17 predicted proteins | sample 1592911 | NCBI WGS metagenome assembly OJDV01 (sample SAMN05416860, study PRJEB24817) | seawater metagenome | isolation source: Sea water | place: Canada:Atlantic | collected 2013-11 | reverse complement strand
ATTTCTGCCTGTCTCGTGGGCTCGGAGATGTGTATAAGAGACAGATATAAAACAGAAAGTAATAAAAACAAGTTTTGTAACTGTTTAGATATTAACAGACTATGAACTGGGGTTATTAACTTTTGTTCATAAAAAAAGCGACTCGGTTAGAGTCGCTTTTCTGTAATTATAAATGTAGATACTACATTCTTTTTTCTTTGATTCTTGCTTTTTTACCAGTAAGACCTCTAAAGTAATAAATACGTTTTCTACGCACACTACCTTTTTTGTTGATTTCAATTTTTTGTAAAGCTGGTAAGTTGATTGGGAATATACGCTCAACACCAATTGTTCCAGACATTTTTCTGATAGTGAATGTTTGAGAAGTTCCAGTTCCTTTAACCTGAATTACTACACCTCTAAAGAACTGAGTTCTTGTTTTTTCACCTTCACGAATCTCATAATACACTGTAATTGTATCACCAGCTCCAAATGTTGGGAATTCTTTTTTTGTTACAAATTCGTCTTGAACAAATTTTACTAACTCTTCCATTTTATAGTTTGTTAATGTGATGTTTAAAACAACATTCGCGATTTTCGCCAGAGGTTGGAATAAATTTATATCTATTTTCAATTTAATAGACGGCTGCAAAAATAATCTTTTTTATTGATTTTGCAATGGTATTAAGTATTTATTGTTTTCAGTTTAATCTGTTGTTTATTAGTAAATTAAATGTTGGGAAATAATTTTGTGAATTTTTTAGGCATTGGGATGGAAATTTCAACTTCATTTTTTGTATTTGGGTGCATAAATCTTAAATAAGATGCCTGTAAATAAAGTCCACTTCCTTTTCCTAATAAACCTTCTTTTCCATATTTTAAATCCCCTAAAATAGGATTTCCAATAGCTGACATATGAATTCTAAGTTGATGGGTTCTACCGGTATGAGGTGTTAATACTACTAAATTTAAGGATTCGTATTTTCTTGAACTCATTTTTTTAATTGTTCTAAATTCAGATTTGGATGGTTTTTTATCAATAGGGCTATCAATAATTCCTTTTTCTTTTTGATTCCCTATGGTTATAGCGGTATATTTCTTATTAATTTGTTGTTGTTCAAACATTTTATTTAACAACATAACCGCCTTTGTTGTTTTTCCTATTAAAAGGGCCCCACTCGTTGGGTAATCTAAACGATGAATAGGTTCGGGATATAGTAAAGCATCTTTCTGTTTGCTTTTCTTTAAACAAGTTGACAAAGCATTTTCAATAGTGTACCTTTTATTGCCACTTACTAAAATACCTGCGGGCTTATTTATGATGGCTAAATAATCATCTTCATAAATAATTTCTAAAGGGATGGATACTGTAGGCTTTTTTTGAAGAATTTTTGATTGATATAATTCAATAATTTCCCCACCAATTATATAATCGGCTGTAAAGCCAATATCTCCATTAATGGTTACTAAACCTTTTTTAATAGCCTTTTTAATTCCTTTTTTTGAAAAAATGGAGTTGAAAATTCCTGGAGTGTAATCCGATAGCCGCACCTTATTATCTAATTTAGGAACTGTATGCGATTCTACTTTTTTTAATTCTGAAAGCATATGTTATTCTAACAAATCGGGTCTTCTTTGTTCGGTTCTTTTAATGGCATCATCTTCTCGCCATTCTTCAATTTTTTTTAAATGACCACTTAAAAGTATCTCTGGCACTTTCCAGCCTTTATAGTCTGCAGGTCGAGTATACACTGAAGGAGCTAATAAACCATCTTGAAAAGAATCGGTAAGTGCACTGGTTTCATTTCCTAAAACACCGGGTATTAATCGAATCACTGAATCACATACAATTGCTGCTGCCAATTCTCCACCACTTAAAACATAATCTCCTACTGAAAGCTCCATCGTTATAAATTGATCTCGTACTCTTTGATCTACTCCTTTATAATGTCCACATAATATAATAATGTTTCCTTTTAAGGAAAGTGTGTTGGCAATACCTTGGTTAAAAGTATTTCCGTCTGGAGTCATATAAATGACTTCGTCATAATCTCTTTCAGCCTTTAATTTTGTAATACATTTATCAATAGGTTCAATCATCATAACCATTCCTGCACCCCCTCCAAATTGATAATCATCTATTTGATTATAAGAATTGGTTGAAAAATCTCTAATATTATGAAAATGGACAGATACCAACTCCTTTTCGATAGCTCGCATTAAAATAGAAGCTTCAAAAGGGCTTTTAAGTAATTCTGGTAATACAGTTATGATATCAATTCTCATTTGAAGATGTTTTATTCAAAATGCAAAAATACATTTAAATGATTTAAATTAAGCTTCCCATGTGTAATGAAATACATCGGAGTCTTTTTTCCAACCCAAACGTTCGTATAACTTCTGTGCAGGATTGTCAATTGAAGTTTCTAAGGTTAATCCTTTACTGTTTTCCTTTAACGCAAATTTCTTAGCATGATTCAAAAGGGCTTCACCAATTCCTTTTCCCCGATAATTGGGATGAACAAATAAATCATTCAAAATATAAGTACGTTGCATGGATACTGAAGAAAAGCTCGGATAAAGTTGTGTGAACCCTTGAGCGTTCTCATGGTCATCATAAGAAATAAAAATAACAGAATCTTTCTTGTTAAAACGATTGTTTAAGAATTTACTTGCAGCTTCAGTATTTGAGGCTTGCTTATAAAATTTTCTATATCCTTCAAATAGAGGAAGGAGTTGTTCTAGGTTTTTTATAGATGCTTGTGTGATTTCCATATAGTAAAGTTAGTTATTTTAGGCATAAAAAAAGCCTTCAGGAAAGAAGGCTTTTTTTTATTTAATAGGTTACTTACTAATAATAAGTAAAACGTCTTACTTGAGAAATATACTTAGCCAATCTAATAACTTGATGACTATAGCCGTATTCGTTATCATACCAAACATATAATACGACACTTTTTCCGTTTTTAGCAACAATAGTTGCATTACTATCATAGATAGATGGGGCAGAAGTACCAACAATATCGCTTGAAACTAATTCATTATTTATTGAATATTGAATTTGCTCTACTAATTCGCCTTGCATTGCATATTTTTTAATAATAGCATTTAAGTCTTCCTTAGTAGTTTCCTTTTCTAGCTCTAAATTTAAAATAGCTAATGATCCATTTGGTACAGGAACACGAATTGCACTGGAAGTTAACTTTCCTTCAAAAGACGGCAATGCTTTTGTTACTGCTTGACCTGCGCCAGTTTCAGTAATTACCATATTTAATGCAGCAGCACGACCTCTTCTATATTTTTTATGCATATTATCTACCAAGTTTTGATCATTGGTATATGCGTGAATAGTTTCTAAGTGACCATGATGAACACCAAATGTATCTTCAACTGCCTTTAAAACAGGAGTGATTGCATTTGTAGTACATGAAGCCGCAGAGAATATATCTACTGTTTTTGGATCGTAATTTAAATGGTTGGCACCATGAACAATATTTGGAATTCCTTTCCCTGGTGCAGTTAATAATACTTTCGCTACACCTTTTCCTTTTAAATGACGCGCTAGCTCAACATCATCTCTAAAAGCTCCTGTATTATCAATTACTAATGCGTTATTAATTCCGTATTGTGTATAATCAATATCTTCTGGAGCATTAGCTGAAATTATATGAACCGTTGTTCCATTAATAATCAAAGCTTTGTTTTCTTCATCAATTGAAACGGTTCCATTAAAATCACCGTGAACAGAATCCATTTTTAATAATGAGGCTCTTTTTTCTAATACAGTTTTGTCAATAGTACCTCGAGTTACAATAGCTCTAAGTCTCATTTGCGAACCTTTACCAGCTTTGGTCATCAATTCTCTGGCAAGTAATCTACCAATACGGCCAAAACCATATAGAACAACATCTTTAGGAGTGATGGCTTCTACATTTTTTGCATCATTTAATTTATCTTTTACAAAAGATAAGGCGTTGTCATAGTTCTTTTCTTCTAAAAAGTACTCATAAGTTAATTTTCCGATATCTAATTTTGAAGGAGGTAAGCCTAATGTTTTAATAGCTTGTGCTATTTCAACAGAATCAAAAATTGAAATAGGTTTTTCTACAAAATCATTAGCGTATTTGTGAAGGTTTAAAATTTCACTTACACTACGATCAATTAATTGATTTCTGAAAAGTACTAATTCAATCGAGTCGTCATACCAAAGATCACTAATTGTTTTAATAAATTCGACTGTTGCTTTACGGCGGTCAGTTTGAAAAGACAGTTCTTTTTCATAAACGTCAACAAAACTCATAGGTTTTTTATTTTAAAGTTAAAATATCTCGCAAAAATACTCCTTTTAAAGAGTTTAATAAAGGATAATAATAAAAATAAAAGCCTTCAAAAACACAGGAGTTTTTGAAGGCTTTTTGCTTGGCATTAAATATATTACCTAAATATAAAAGAGTTAATTTCTCCTTGCTTGTTTGCAAAGGTCATTTTAATGGGTTGGTTACTATTTCTTTTATTCATAATATACTTTGCGTCTTCTATATTATTAACTTTTTCATCGTTCAGTTTTAAAATGATGGAACCTTCTAAACCATAATCTTTTAGATTCTCATTTAAAGCACGACTTACTTTTACTCCATATTCTACTCCTAAAGATTCTAATTCTGAAGGCTTTGTGTTTTTAATTTCTAATCCTAAATAATCTAATTTGTAAGTTTCTAATTTAATAAGTGTTACAGGTACCATTTTTTCATTTCCATCTCTGGATACGGTAACATTTACGATGTCATTAGGATGCTTAGACCCAAGGTAGCCAACTAAATCTGAAAATTTCCCGATTTTTTGACCATCAATACCTTTGATAATATCTCCCTTTTCAATGCCACTTATTTCGGCACCACTTCCTTTTTCTACAGTATTTACATAAACACCTTCAGATTCATCAATTCCTAATTCATCTGCAATGCGTGTGTTTAGATTTCCGCCTGAAATGCCTAAAATTCCTCTTTGAACATTTCCGTATTCAATAATGTCTTCAATTATTTTACGTGCATTATTAGAAGGTACGGCAAAAGAATAACCTACAAATGAACCTGTTTCTGAAGTAATAGCCGTATTTATTCCGACTAAATCCCCACGAGTATTTACCAATGCGCCTCCACTGTTTCCGCGATTTACAGCTGCATCAGTTTGAATAAATGATTGCGGATTCCCATCAAACTCATTTAAGTCTCTTGCCTTTGCACTAACAATACCTGCAGTTACTGTGGATGTTAAGTTAAATGGATTGCCTACGGCCAATACCCATTCTCCAATTTTTAAGTTGTCTGAATCTCCAAAAGGAATATAAGCGAGATCCTCATTGGCTACAATTTTTATCAAGGCTATATCTGTATTAGGGTCGGAACCAATTAATTCGGCAGTATAGGTTTTGTTGTTGTTTAAAGTAACTTCTAATTGAGAAGAATTTTCAATTACATGATTATTGGTAACAATATATCCATCTGCAGAAATAATCACTCCACTTCCTGAGCCCACTCTTTCTCTTGGTTCAGCACCTCCAAATAAATAGTTGTTTATGCTATTTGAAGATTTGGATAGAGTCCTGTTTTTAACGTGAACAACAGCGTGTACAGTTTTTTCAGCGGCTTCAGTAAAATCAATATTGGCATTGATGTAGTTTGAGTTATTGGTTGGGACGACGTTTGGGATTTCTTGCTTAATAATCATTGCAGAATCCTTAGGTTCTATAAAATATTTATAACCCAATAATGTGAAAGTTCCAGTAAATACAGCTACTAAAAGTAATTTAAAAGTTTGTTTCATGATTTATTATATTTAATTGATGTGAATGATATTTTATAAATAACAAAATAATGAATGATTTATTTTTTATAAAATTGACTTTAACTCGTATTTAACAAGACAATAAGATTTCTATAACGCAATGCTTTTAATATCTTTGTCGCTTATGAAAATTCCCTTTTATAAATATCAAGGAACCGGAAATGATTTTGTTATTATTGACAATAGAAAAGAATGGTTCCCAAAAAAAAATCATACTTTGATTGCTCAAATGTGTGATCGCAGATTTGGTGTTGGTGCTGATGGCTTAATATTATTGGAAAACAATAATGTAGTTGACTTTACCATGATTTATTTTAATGCGGATGGGAATTTAGGGTCTATGTGTGGAAACGGAGGCAGATGTATCGTGCATTTCGCTAATTACTTGAGTGTGATAGAAGAAAACACGGTCTTTAAAGCTGTAGATGGATTGCATGAAGCGTCAATGTTAGGAAACCAGGTTTCTCTTAAAATGAATGATGTTCAGGATGTAAATGTTCATTCTGATTTTGTTTTTCTTAATACGGGCTCACCACATCACGTAGAAATGGTAACAGACTTAAAAAATTACGAAGTTGAAGAGAAGGGAGCTCATATTAGGAATGATGTCTATGGGAAAGAAGGATCTAATATTAATTTTGTCGAACAAGTTAACGGTGAATTGTTTGCAGTAAGAACTTTTGAGCGTGGAGTAGAATCAGAGACACTTTCATGTGGGACAGGCGTAACAGCAGTTGCCATAGCATTATCTGAAACTAATAGAATAAATTCTAACAATATTACGTTACAAACCGAAGGTGGAACCTTGGCAGTACGTTTTAATAAATTGAATACAACTTACAATAATATTTATTTGGAAGGACCAGCAACACTGGTTTTTAAAGGAGAATGGGGATGAAAACTTTAATAGGGAATCACATATATTTAAGAGCTTTGGAGCCAGAAGATTTAGAATTTCTTTATGGCTTGGAAAATAATGAATCTGTTTGGGAAGTTAGTAATACAACGAGCCCTTATTCAAAATTTATATTAACTCAATATCTTGAAAATTCCTATAAAGACATTTATGAAGCGAAACAATTACGTTTGGTGATTTGTACCTCAGATTCTAACCAAGCTATTGGTTGTATCGATTTATTTGATTTTGAACCAAAACATAAAAGGGTGGGAGTTGGTATTATTATTTCATCTAAAAACGATACTCAAAAGGGATATGCCACTGAAGCCCTACAATTGATATGTAGTTATGCATTTACTCACTTAAATTTGCATCAAGTATATGCGAATATTACAGAGGATAATTTATCCAGCATATCATTATTTGAAAAAACTAAATTTAAAAGAGGAGGAACTAAAACTGATTGGATCAACTCTTTTGGAAAACTTAAAAACGAACTATTTTACCAATTAATCAATGAGTAATTTAAAAAAGATAATTGTAGCTACCTTAATGTTAGGGTTGGTTATTATGGCTGGTTTTGCCTATTTTGTATATGACAATATTTTTGTTCCAAATACTTCATTTGAGAATGAAAATGCACATGTATACATTTCGACTGGATCCACTTTTAATGAAGTAGTGGAGGAGTTGTTACCATTACTTAAAAATATGAAGTCTTTTAAAACGGTGGCTGCTAAAAAAGGATATCCATCCAATATAAAATCTGGACATTTCATTATTAATAAAGGAATGAATAATAATGAAATAATTAATGCTATTAGAATTGGTAACGTTCCTATTACTGTGAAATTTAACAATCAAGAACGAATTGAGAATTTAGCAGGAAGTTTAGGAAGACAATTGGAAGCAGATAGTATTTCTTTTTTAACAGCGATGCAAAATGAAGCATTTCTTAAAAAACATAAGCTATCTAAAGAAACGGTACTTTGTAATTTTATACCGAATACTTATGAGGTATATTGGAATATCTCTCCAGAAAATTTTAATAAAAAAATGTTTGAAGAATCCAATAAGTTTTGGAATGATCAAAGACAAGAGAAAGCTAAAGCTTTAGAACTATCAAAAGAACAAGTTATAAGTCTTGCAGCTATTGTTCAAAAAGAAACAGCAAAAGTAGATGAAAGAGAAAGAGTAGCTGGCGTGTATATGAACCGAATAAAAGTAGGAATGCTTTTGCAAGCAGATCCAACTGTGATCTACTCGAAAAAACTTTTAGATGATAATTTTGATCAACAAATAAAAAGAGTGTTGTATAAAGATTTAGAGTTAGATTCTCCTTATAACACTTATAAATATGCAGGGGTTCCTCCAGGACCCATTACCATGCCTGATATTTCATCTATCGATGCAGTATTAAATTATGAGGCACATAACTATTATTATTTTGTTGCAGATGTTACTAATTTTGGTTATCATAAATTTGCTAAATCCCTTGCTCAGCATAATCGAAATAAACAAGAATATGTAAGATGGATCTCTCAGCAAAAAATAAAAAGATAAATTCATTACTTATTTTTAACATATTAAAAACTTTTACATGTCTTTAATCGTGTTATTTCTACGCTATATCTAAAACTTTCCAATTCCTTTTTAAGTAAGATAATTCCTACTTATTTTTGTCAAATCATAAGGAAATATTAATGTTTAATACTTAAGCATTAAATTTCATTATAAGTTGTATCTTTGCACTCCCAAAATAGAGTGTAAGAATACACTTCAAATTTTGAATAAAATGAAAAGTAACTTATTTAAAACAAGCTTATTACTGATTGTTGTACTGGTTATAGCATCTGGGTTTTCTGTTAAGAAAGAAGTTGATTTATCAAAGTATTTGATCAACGATTTGGAACTATGTTATCAAGTGCCAAATGAAGAAGAAGTAGATATACTTCATCCAGAGGAACCTTCTTATTACATTTTCTTAGGGAAATCTTATGTAGGATTTAAAGAAGCAATAGGTTTTAAAGAATCAAGAGGAGATTATTCTATTATTAATATTTACGGTTATTTAGGTAAATATCAATTTGGTAAAGGAACTCTTGAATTAATTGGAATTAAAGATTCTAAAGATTTTATTAATAATACCTATATGCAAGAACAAGCATTTTCTGCTAATACTTCAAGAAACAAATGGATTTTAAGAAGAGATATTAAAAGATTTGAAGGTGCTTATGTTGGAGGTATAAAAATTACGGAGTCTGGAATTTTAGCAGCTGCGCATTTAGCAGGTGCTGGGAATGTAAAAAAATATTTAAGAAGTGGCGGAGAATTAGTGTTTAATGATGCTTTTGGGACTTCTATAAAGTATTATATGAAAAAATTCTCAGGCTATGACACTTCTTTTGTAGTAGCTAATAAAAAAGCCAAGGCGTAAAACATAATTATTTTTGAATAATAAATAAGGTGGGTCTTTTATGAAGATCCACCTTTATTCTTTTCCAATCGTTTGCAGTATGAGTCTTAATGTATTCAGTAGGCAAAGTAATATCACAAGCAACACAAATATTAGTTTGTGGATGTAATGAGCTTATTAAACTTTCTAACATTTGATTATTACGATAGGGGGTTTCAATAAACAATTGTGATTGATGCTGTTCTGCAGAAATTCTTTCTAACCTTTTTATTTCTATTTTCCGTTCTCTTTTATCAATAGGCAAATAACCATTGAAAGAGAAATTTTGACCGTTAAATCCACTAGCCATCATTGCTAATAAAATAGAAGAAGGCCCTACTAATGGCACCACTTTAATTCCTTTTAAATGCGCTTGTTCTACTACAGCAGCACCAGGATCAGCAATACCTGGACAACCAGCATCCGAAATCACACCAATATTTTGACCTTGTAAGCAAGGACTTAACATTTCTGGGATTTCAGAATTATCAGTATACTTATTTATAATACTGAAATTGATATCAGGTTGACTCTTTTTAGGGCAAATATTTTTAATAAACCTTCTTGCGTTTTTTTCATTTTCAACTATGAAAATATCAATATCTTCTATTGCTTTTTTTACTAATAATGGCAAAACCTCTAAAGGAGTTGTTTCACCTAAAGTACAGGGTATTAAAAATAAATTTCCTTGGGATTGCATGGATTTAATTAACGATTAATTTTTTAATGATAGACGATCCATTTTCAGAAGTTACTTTTACCATATAAACTCCAGCTTGTAAGGAATTAATTGATATTATCTTTTCTGAAATATTGATATTATCTTTTGCTAAAACAGTGCTTCCTTTTAAATCAAAAATGATAACACTTTTTATAATGGTATTGTTTGATGATTTAATGTTTAAGCTATCTGAAGCTGGATTTGGTATTAACGCTACTTCTGATGTTTCAAAATCGTTTGTATCAAAAATTTCACCTCCAATAATTTTATAAATAGAGCCAGATATATCTGCAATATAAACTTCCCCATTTATATCTTCACCAAAGGAAACCCAAGTACCTCCAAAATCACCATGATTAACTAAATTATTAACACTATCAACTGTCCCAATTAGTCCATTAAGATCTGCAAAAAAGTATAAATTTTGTATGTCACTATATATACTGCCGTGATATACATAGCCTCCAGTGATAGAAATGCCCACTGAATGGTTGTACTCAGCAACAGGAAAAGTTAATTCGGAAGGATCTGGGCATCCACTTGTATTATAAGTTTGAGATCCTTCATAGCAACGCCATCCATAATTAAGACCAGCAACCTCGTTTGTTACTCGGTTGATTTCTTCTATTTGATTTTGACCAACATCTGCAATCCATAATTCGTCAGTATCACTATCAAAAGAAAAACGCCAAGGGTTTCGTAAACCATAAGCCCAAATTTCATCTAATGCTTCAGGGTTTCCTATAAATGGATTATCTGCAGGTATTGAATAATTATTTCCTCCATCAATATTATCAATATCAAGGCGCAACATTTTTCCTAATAATGTTTGTAAGTTTTGAGATCTGTTTTCTGGATCTCCAGCGTTTCCACCATCACCTAAACCAATATACAAATAGCCATCTGATCCAAATTGAATACAACCTCCATTATGATTAGAATAAGGTTGGTCTGCATCTATAATTAATAAAGCAGATGCGGGATCTGCTATATTTGAGTTAGAACCATCAACTGTATATCTAGCTACTTGTGTGTCTCCACCTGAGTTATCTGTGTAATAAACGAAAAAATAACCATTATTAGTATAGTCTGGATGAAATGCTAACCCTAATAATCCTCGTTCGCCACCTGATGAAATAATACTAGAAATATCCAAAAAAGGCGTTACATTAATAGTTGCGTCGGCATTTAAAATTTTAATACGCCCGGCTTGTTCTACAATAAAGAGTCTATCATCCCCAGCGTTTTGAATGTCGACTGGACTTGAAAAACCATTTTTAAAAAGTTCAATATCCACTTCTTGTGCGAAAGAATTAAAAGTAATAAATAATAATAATAATGTTCTTGTTAGATTTTTCATAATAGATATTTTTTGAGGACACTAAAGTAATAAAAACACATTATAATATTATAACCTTTTCGCAATTTCATTACAAGCTTGATCTAACATTTGATAAACACTTTCAAACCCTTGCCCACCTCCATAATATGGGTCAGGAACGTCTACGTTTTCGTTTGGAAATAATTCGTCTAATATTAATTGAACTTTTTCTCTATCTGAGTCTTTTTGAGATAATGATAAAACATTCTCTTTGTTCGAATTATCCATCACAAAAATATAATCGAAATTATCGAAATCTTTTTGAGAGAATTGTCTGCCTCTTTGGTTGGTAATGTCTACTTGATGTTTTTTAGCAACTTCAATACTTCTTGGATCTGGCAGATTGCCAACATGCCAATGTCCTGTTCCTGCAGAATCAACATAAATGTTATTGGGGTTTACTTTGGATTTTAAAATGCCTTCTGCTAATGGAGAACGACAAATGTTACCCAAGCATACCATGAGTACTCTTGTTTTCATTTCTAAAAAATTTAAAAACTAACCTTAAAAGGTTTTATAAAGTTAGTTTTTTATTTAGATCTTCTACGTATTTTCTGAATTGTTTATCGGTACTTGATAAATTGTCTACTGTTTTACAAGCATGTAAAACCGTTGCGTGGTCACGCTTACCAATTTGAGAACCAATAGACGCTAAGGATGCTTTAGTAAGTTTCTTTGCAAAGAACATTGCTAATTGTCTTGCTTGAACAATATGACGTTTTCTGGTCTTAGATTGTAAAGTGTCAACATCCATTTGGAAATATTCACTAACAATTTTTTGTATGTAATCTATAGAAACCTCGCGACTTGTATTTTTTACGTAATTGTCTACTATTCTTTTAGCAAGATCAATAGTGATTTCCTTTTTATTGAAAGAGGAATGTGCAATTAACGAAATAATTGCCCCTTCTAATTCTCTAATATTGGTTTTGATGTTATTTGCTAAAAACTCAACAATATCTTCTGGCATTTCTACGCCATCTCTATAAAGTTTGTTTTTAATAATAGCAACTCTAGTTTCGTAATCTGGATGATTTAATTCAGCTGAAAGCCCCCATTTAAAACGAGATAATAGTCGTTGTTCAATATCAATCATATCTACAGGAGCTTTGTCACTTGTTAAAATGACTTGTTTTCCATTTTGGTGTAGATGATTAAAAATATGGAAGAAAACATCTTGTGTTCCAGCTTTACCAGAAAGTAATTGTATGTCGTCAACAATTAAAATGTCTATAATTTGATAGAAGTGAATAAAATCATTTCTATTGTTCTTTTTTACAGATTCTATATATTGTTGTGTGAATTTTTCAGCAGAAATATAAAGAACTGTCTTTTCAGGATATTTGTCTTTTATTTCAACCCCAATAGCATGTGCTAAATGAGTTTTTCCTAACCCTACTCCTCCAAAAACCAGTAATGGATTGAATGAAGTTCCTCCAGGTTTGTTGGCAACAGCCATTCCAGCAGACCTAGCCAACCTATTCGAGTCTCCTTCTAAGAAGTTATCGAAACTGTAATTTGGATTAAGTTGTGATTCTATTTTAACGTTACGAATCCCTGGTATAATAAAAGGATTCTTAAGCATTGGGTTTTTGTTCTTAACAGCTACATCAACTTCTTGAGACCGTAAATGATTTCTATTAGTACTTGGAATTTTTTCGGTAAAAGGTTGTTTGTTACCGTATGTGTTTTCCATTTTGATGATATACACTAATTTTGCATTTTCACCAAGTTCTTTAGTTAATGCAACTTTTAATATTTTAACGTAATGCTCTTCGAGCCATTCGTAGAAAAATTTACTTGGCACTTGAATACTTAGTGCGTCGTCTGTTAATTTTACAGCGTTTATTGGTTCAAACCAAGTTTTAAATGCCTGAGCGGTAATGTTGTCTTCGATAAACGTTAGGCATTTATTCCAAACCAAGTCAGCAGTTTTGCTCATAGTAAAAATCTAGGTGTTTAGTTAGTTATTAACGTTTGTTTTATTAAAAAATATATTATGCCCCTAACAATTTCTTAACGTTGCAAATATGTGAACAAAAAAGTTATAAAAAAAACACTTTAGGTATTGAATATTTACTTTTTTTTTCTCATCTTATCTTCCTGATAAATCTACAACAAATCTTTCTTATATATTCATTTTATTTTGAAAAAAACTTATACCAACTTAAGAGTTCGTTATGCCGAAACAGACCAAATGGGGGTTGTGTATTATGGTAATTATGCTCAGTATTTAGAACAAGGACGTACGGATTGGTTACGTTCATTAGGTTTGTCGTATAAGTATATGGAGGATCATAATGTAATGCTACCGGTGATAAATTTAAATGTAGATTATAAGTATCCAGCTAAATATGATGATGTTATAAAAATCACTACCACATTAAAAAAAACACCATCTGTTAAAATTGAATTTTACTATGAAATTCATAACCAGGAAAATAAACTTTTAGTAACCGCAACTACCACATTAGTTTTTGTAGATAGCATCACTAGAAAATTAATTAAAGCTCCAGACTATTTATTAAAAAAATTAAAAGATCTTTAATCAATCTTTTAAATCTTTGATAGCAACTTTATATGTATTGTCAAATAAATCAAAAACTTTTTTTGCTTCTTTTTTTCTTATGGAAATGGTAAACTCACAATTCAATTCCATTTTTTGATTAATTATTGAAATATTTTCATCCTTTACAATCCTCATAACGGTATTCATTTCAGGATATTCAAATTTCAATAAAAATTCTTCGTTAATGGTTTTTTCAATTATAGTTGAATTTTCTAATGCAAGTTTAGCACCGGTTTTATAGGCTTGTATTAATCCTCCAATACCTAATTTTGTGCCACCAAAATAACGAACCACCACCACTAATATATTGGTAACCTCAAAAGATTGTAATTGACCATAAATAGGCATTCCTGCGCTATTAGATGGCTCTCCGTCATCATTAGCTCTGTAATTCTCGTATTCTTTGCCAAGTTGCCAAGCATAACACCAATGACGAGCGTTATAGTGTTGTTTTTTTAAAAGCTCAATATTTTCTTTTATCTCATCTTCATTTTTTACTGGAAATGTATACCCGTAAAATTTACTTCCCCGATCTTTAAATAAAGCTTCTTTTGAAGGAGTTGTAATGGTTTTATAAGTGTCTTTTTTTTTCTCCAACTTATAATGATATTAATATAATACTTAAAATAGCGAGTCCGATTCCTATCCAATTTTTCCTAAGAAGTTTTTCTTTAAATAAAAGGATACCTGCTAAAGTAGATATGGTAACAATAGCTACATTATTAATAGTAAAGATTCCAGAACTATCCAAAATATCACTTCGCAAGGTTTTTACTAAAAAAAAGATAGAAAAATAATTAGGTACTCCTAAGAAAATTCCAGCGATAATGTTTTTAGCTTCAAATTTGAACGTGCCCTTAATAGCTTGATTTACCAATAAAATAAGTCCAACTATAGCAGCAGCAAGAAATATAATAGCTGAAAACAAAGGCACATCATTTTGTGCAACATAAGTGTCTTCTAAAAATTTAATGCTTGTATCAATGATACCACTTCCAATAAAAACCAGAATTGGTAATAAAATTAATTTTCTATCAATATTAATCCCTTTTCTGGTTTTAATCGATGATAAATAGACAGCAATAAGAGCCAAACCAATACCAATTAATTTCAATGCTCCTAAACTTTCATTATAATAGAAGAGACCAAATAATATAGGAATAACCACACTCATTTTGGTAGCTACGGATACAACAGAAAGACCACTTCTTTGAGTAGTTATTGCCATTAGATTAAATACAATTATAAATAGCGCTCCTAAGGCTAAAGTATAGTAAAACCAGTCTAGTTTTGGTAATTGAGAAAGGGTGATGGTACCTTCGTATAAAATAATACCCGTTGTAAACGCAATTACATAATTTACAACAATTGCTTGTAGGATATTTATGCGAAACCTTTCAAATAGTTTAAAATTAATGAATATTAAAGTAGAGGCGATTATACTAAGTATTAGATAAATCAATAGGCTGTTTTTTTAATTGTATTAAGGAGTGCTAAATTTAAAATAATTCTTTTCTTAAACTAAAAAAATCTATGACATCTTCAGTTTTAGGATCTATGTTCCATATATTGATTCCTAATTCATTTGCTGTATCCGTGTTTTCGGAAGTGTCATCAATAAAGACAGATTCTGAAGGAACTAAGTTGTGGGTATTTATTACAAATTCATAAATGTTTCGATCTGGTTTTCTAAGATGTATTTCTTGTGAAAAATAAAAAGCATCAAAACATTTCCTAAAACGCATAAATCTTTCCGGGGTCATGTTTTCTTTTACTTTTTCAATATGCAAATCATTGGTATTGCTTAATAAAATTAATTGATATTCCTGTCTCTTATACACATCTCCGAGCCCACGAGAC
>OJDV01000392.1_pt1 | contig 15737 bp, 11 predicted proteins | sample 1592911 | NCBI WGS metagenome assembly OJDV01 (sample SAMN05416860, study PRJEB24817) | seawater metagenome | isolation source: Sea water | place: Canada:Atlantic | collected 2013-11 | reverse complement strand
CCAATTGTCCCTACGTTAACGTGTAGTTTTTTTCTTTCGAACTTACTCTTCGCCACAATATCACCTCATTAAAGCGTCAATTAAAGGAGTCTAGTTGGGGGCACTTGCGTGCCCACCTGCATTACTGCCCTTTGGCAATAATGCTCTCTTTTATGTTGTTAGGTACTTCTGCGTACTTCAAAAACTCCATGGTATATGTAGCGCGACCTTGCGTTGCAGAACGCAGATCCGTTGCATAACCAAACATTTCTGACAGAGGTACCTCGGCATCAATGACGCGACCACTGGCGCTGTCTTCCATGCCTTGCACGGTGCCACGACGACGGTTCAAATCGCCCATCACGTCGCCCATGTTCTCTTCTGGAGTTACTACTTCAACCTTCATGATTGGCTCAAGCAATGCCGCATCAGCCATCAGTGCGCCTTTCTTCAACGCCATTGAACCGGCAATCTTAAACGCCATTTCGCTAGAGTCGACATCATGGTAAGAACCGTCATACAAGGTGACCTTCATAGCAAGCAACGGATAACCTGCCAAACAGCCATTCTTCATCTGCTCTTGCACGCCTTTATCGACGGCACCAATAAACTCTCTTGGCACGGCACCACCCACGATCTCGTTGACGAATTGGTATTCCTCGTCAGCTGGCAGTGGCTCTAAGCGCAACCATACGTGACCGAACTGGCCGCGACCACCGGACTGCTTAACATGCTTGCCTTCCACTTCAACAGTCTTCTTGATCGTTTCACGATAGGCTACTTGTGGCTTACCGATATTCGCCTCAACTGCAAATTCGCGGCGCATACGGTCAACCAGCACGTCTAGGTGCAATTCACCCATGCCTGAGATAATCGTCTGGCCTGACTCTTCGTCGGTCTCTACACGGAAAGATGGATCTTCCTGAGCCAGCTTGCTCAAAGCGATACCCATTTTTTCTTGGTCTGCTTTCGTCTTAGGCTCTACAGCCACGGAGATAACAGGATCCGGGAAGTCCATGCGCTCTAGCGTGATGATGTTTTCTGGGTCGCAAAGCGTCTCACCAGTGGTCACGTCTTTCAGGCCGATCGCCGCAGCGATATCGCCCGCATACACTTCCTTGATTTCGTCACGGTTGTTGGAGCGCATTTGCACCATACGACCGATTCGCTCTTTCTTAGACTTAACGGGGTTATAAACACCGTCGCCCGAGACCAGCTTGCCCGAATAGACTCGGAAGAAGGTCAGCGTGCCTACATAGGGGTCTGTCGCGATCTTGAAAGCTAGCGCCGCGAATGGCGCATCGTCATCAGCTTCACGAGTTGCGATGCTGCCGTCTTCAAGCTCACCCTCGATTGCTTTAACTTCTGTTGGGGCTGGCAGATACTGAATAACTGCGTCCAGTACGGCTTGCACACCCTTGTTCTTAAATGCAGAACCACAGAACGTTGGAACAATCTCGCCAGCCAGCGTACGTGAACGCAGACCTGCAACAATCTCTTCCAGAGTGAGCTCTTCGCCACCTAGGTATTTTTCCATGTAGGCGTCGTTGGCCTCTGCCGCAGCTTCTACCAACTGCTCATGCCATGACGCACACTCGTCTACCATGTTGGCAGGAATCTCTTCGTATTCGAAGGTAGTGCCCTGATCGGCCTCATTCCAGATGATACTCTTCATCTTGATAAGGTCGACCACGCCACGGAATTCATCCTCAGCGCCGATAGGCAACTGCATTGGCACAGGCATAGCGCCTAAGCGGGCCTTAACCTGCTTAACAACGCGCAGGAAGTCTGCACCAGTACGGTCCATTTTATTCACGAAAATCAGGCGCGGCACTTCGTAACGGTTCGCTTGACGCCAAACAGTTTCGGTCTGTGGCTGTACACCGGAGGACGCACACAACACAACTACTGCGCCGTCGAGCACACGCAATGAGCGCTCCACTTCGATTGTGAAGTCAACGTGTCCTGGAGTGTCGATGATATTGATGCGATGCTCATCGAACTGCTTGTACATCCCTGACCAGAAGCAAGTAACGGCAGCAGAAGTAATGGTGATACCACGCTCCTGCTCCTGCTCCATCCAATCCATGATTGCAGCGCCGTCGTGTACCTCACCAATCTTGTGTGAGATACCCGTATAAAAGAGCACGCGTTCACTGGTAGTCGTCTTACCGGCATCCACGTGAGCAACGATTCCGATATTTCTGTATCGGCTCAAAGGGTGTTTTCTGGCCACAATCATACCTTCAATATATTAAGTGAATAAATTTCGTTTATCAGAAACGGTAGTGAGAGAACGCGCGGTTGGCTTCTGCCATACGGTGCACATCTTCGCGTTTCTTAACTGCGCTGCCACGGCCATTCGCCGCGTCACTGATTTCGCCAGCCAAACGCAATGCCATTGATTTCTCACCGCGCTTACGCGAGTGCTCAACCAACCAACGCATTGCCAATGCTGCACGGCGCTCTGTTCTTACTTCAACAGGAACTTGATATGTCGCACCACCAACACGGCGAGACTTAACCTCAACCATAGGGGCGATAGCTTCCAAGGCCTTCTCGAAAGCCTCGAGAGGATCGGCACTGGTCTGCTTCTTGACTGTTTCGAGGGCGCCGTAAACGATCTTCTCGGCGACTGACTTCTTGCCATCTTCCATGACGTGATTCATGAACTTGGCGAGCACTTTACTTCCATACTTGGCATCTGGCAGGACTTCCCGCTTGGCCACTACGCGTCTTCTTGGCATAACTACCTCTATAGATTCAGGTCATCCGAAATCCCCAACAACACAGCATGTGTTATCAGCATTCGGCCTTACTGTTACTGCTTACATTAAAACGCTCACGCGCTCTAATAAATTCTTACGCTTTAGGGCGCTTAGCACCGTACTTAGAACGGCCTTGCTTACGATCGGCTACCCCAGAGGTATCCAAGCTGCCGCGCACTGTGTGGTATCGCACACCTGGAAGGTCTTTTACACGACCGCCGCGAATCAGGACCACGGAGTGTTCCTGTAGGTTATGGCCTTCACCACCAATATAGGAGGAGACTTCATAGCCATTGGTCAGACGGACACGGCACACTTTACGCAATGCTGAGTTCGGCTTCTTAGGTGTGGTGGTGTATACACGAGTACACACGCCTCTTCTCTGCGGGCAACCCTGCAAAGCGGGGACGTCGCTCTTGCTAACCCGGCTTTGTCTTGGCTTACGAACCAACTGGTTAATAGTTGCCATTCAATACTCCTGCCTAAAACTTGCTTCTATTTAAATACACCGGCGGCACTAAACCGCCGGATATCAACCTGTTTTGCTGACGAATGACTCGACAGATGTGGAGAACTCCACGCCCGGAACGCTGCAACACAGCGTCTTGACTCAGCAATTGCTCTATTTAGAGAGAAATTGCGGGCAATACCCGGAATAAAGGATGCGAGAGTTTAAAGACCTCACACCCCATAGTCAACTTCTAAAACCCGAAGGATTAACCTTCGCCTTTTAGTGCTTCGGTCAATGCTGCCTCTACATCGCTGGCACTGACTGTTGAGCTTTCGGCTGCAGCGGCCGTTTCTAGGGCCGCACGCTTACGAGACTCATGATACGCAAGACCCGTACCTGCAGGAATCAAGCGTCCTACCACGACGTTCTCTTTCAGACCGCGCAAGAAGTCGCGCTTGCCTGTAACCGCCGCCTCAGTCAGCACGCGCGTTGTCTCTTGGAAAGACGCGGCGGAGATGAATGATTCGGTAGCCAAAGAGGCCTTAGTAATACCTAATAACATGCGGTCAAAGCGGGCTTCCACCTTGCCTTGCGCACGCATCTTGTCGTTTTCTTCTGCGACTTGCGTCAATGTGACCTGTTCGCCTTTGATAAAGCAGCTATCGCCGGTGAAGGAGATCTCAATCTTACGCAGCATCTGACGCACGATCACTTCGATGTGCTTGTCGTTAATACGCACACCTTGGAGTCGATACACTTCCTGTACTTCGTTCACGATGTACTCAGCCAAAGCCTCTACGCCCTTGAGACGCAGAATGTCGTGTGGCGAGGGCGGGCCATCGGAGACGACTTCACCCTTTTCGATGTATTCGCCTTCGAACACAGTCATGGTGCGCCATTTCGGAATCAACGCCTCATAGAAGCTGCTACCGTCGATTGGGTTCACGCCATCCTTCGGCGTAATTACCAGGCGACGCTTGCCCTTAGTTTCTTTGCCGAAGGACACGGTACCCGAGATTTCCGCCAAAATAGCAGGCTCTTTCGGCTTACGCGCTTCGAACAAGTCCGCAACGCGTGGTAGACCACCCGTAATATCGCGTGTCTTCGAGCTTTCCTGAGGAATACGAGCGATTACGTCGCCGATATTCATAGGAGCGCCATCCTGAATTGCGATGATCGCGTTTGCAGGAAGGAAGTAATGCGCAGGAACGTTAGTGCCTGGGATACATAACTCTTTGCCATCCTTATCCAGCAGCGTTACCGCAGGGCGCAATTCTTTCGCAGCAGAGGAGCGCTCAGCCGGGTCGATGACCGAAAGGCTTGATAGCCCCGTGATCTCGTCCGTCTGGCGACGCACAGTGATGCCTTCTTCCATATTGGCGAAGGCCACCTTACCGCTCACTTCCGAAATGATCGGGTGAGTGTGGGGGTCCCAAGTTGCTACCACCTGACCAGACTCTACCTTCAAGTCTTTGCCTAGAGTAATCATGGCGCCATAGGGAAGCTTGTACTTCTCTCGCTCACGACCGCCTTCGTCGGATACCAGAAGCTCACCGGAGCGAGAAACCACAACCAGGTTGCCCTGAATGTTCTCTACAGTCTTCATGTTGTGTAGCTGCGCACTACCCTTAGTCTTCACTTGCACGTTGTCTGCAGCAGTCGCTCGCGATGCCGCACCACCGATGTGGAACGTACGCATGGTTAGCTGTGTACCCGGCTCACCGATTGACTGGGCCGCGATTACACCGATAGCCTCGCCAACGTTGGCAATGTGGCCACGGGCAAGATCGCGTCCGTAACATAGACGACAGATACCGAAACGGGTTTCACAGGTAATGGGCGAGCGCACTAGCACTTCGTCTACACCTAGAGCGTCGAGTTTCTCAACCAGACGCTCGTCGACCATGACACCAGCTTCGACGATGACTTCGCCAGTCTCTTCGTTCACAACTTCTTTAGTGAGCACTCGACCCAATACGCGATCGCCCAACGGCGCGATAATATCGCCGCCTTCGATCACTGGACGCATGGTCAGACCATCGGTCGAACCACAGTCATGCTCGGTGATTACGAGATCCTGAGAAATATCGACGAGACGACGAGTCAAGTAACCCGAGTTCGCTGTCTTCAATGCCGTATCCGCTAGACCCTTACGCGCACCGTGGGTTGAGGTGAAGTACTGCACAACGCTCAAGCCTTCACGGAAGTTCGCCGTGATTGGTGTCTCGATGATCGAGCCGTCTGGACGCGCCATCAGACCACGCATACCCGCCAACTGACGAATCTGTGCGGGCGAGCCACGAGCGCCGGAGTCGGCGTAAATATAGACAGAGTTGAAAGACTCTTGACGCTCTTCTTCGCCTTTCTTATTGATAACAGGCTCTGTGGAGAGACCGTCCATCATAGACTTGGCAACGAGGTCGTTGGCACGAGACCAAATGTCGATCACCTTGTTGTATTTCTCGCCCTGAGTCACAAGACCTGAGGCGTATTGGTTTTCGATCTCTTCAACTTCGGAGTCGGCCTGCGCAATAATCGACGCTTTCTCTACCGGGATTACGAAGTCATTCACACCGATTGAAGAACCGGAGCGAGTCGAATACTTATAACCTGTATACATGAGCTGGTCGGCAAATATGACCGTCTCTTTCAGCCCTACGTAACGGTAACAGGCATTCAAGATTCCGGAGATCTGCTTCTTAGTCATCTTCTGATTGACCATGGAGAACGGCAGGCCGTCTGGCACGATGTTGAATAACAACACGCGACCAACAGTGGTTTCCACCATCTCGATCTTAGTCTCTTTCTCGCCGTCGCTATTCGTGGCAGTACTGGAGATACGAGCCTTGATGCGGGCTTGCAGGTGAGCGTGACCAGTCTCATAGGCGCGCTGCACTTCTGCAGCGTCCGCGAATACCATGTCCTCGCCCTTGGCATTCACACGCGCACGGGTCATGTAATACAGGCCCAAGACAACGTCTTGCGAAGGCACGATGATCGGCTCGCCGCTGGCAGGGGCCAAGATGTTGTTAGTAGACATCATCAACGTACGCGCTTCGAGCTGAGCTTCCAGCGTCAACGGTACGTGGACAGCCATTTGGTCACCGTCGAAGTCGGCGTTATAGGCCGCACAAACGAGCGGGTGCAGCTGAATCGCCTTACCTTCAATCAGCACCGGCTCGAACGCCTGGATGCCCAAACGGTGAAGTGTCGGTGCACGGTTCAACAATACTGGGTGTTCGCGGATTACGTCAGCGAGGATATCCCACACTTCCGCAGTTTCGCGCTCAACCATCTTCTTGGCTGCTTTGATTGTAGTAGCTAGGCCACGACGTTCGAGCTTGCCGAAGATGAAGGGCTTGAACAGCTCCAAGGCCATTTTCTTAGGCAGACCACACTGGTGCAGCTTAAGAGTTGGACCTACTACGATTACCGAACGACCAGAATAGTCTACACGCTTACCGAGAAGGTTCTGACGGAAACGACCTTGCTTACCCTTGATCATGTCGGCGAGCGACTTCAGAGGGCGCTTATTGGAACCGGTGATCGCACGACCGCGACGGCCATTGTCTAGCAATGCATCGACGGCCTCTTGCAGCATGCGCTTTTCATTACGCACGATGATGTCAGGCGCATTCAAATCAAGAAGGCGCTTGAGGCGGTTGTTACGGTTGATCACACGACGGTAGAGGTCGTTAAGATCTGAAGTCGCGAAGCGGCCACCATCGAGCGGCACTAGCGGACGAAGATCTGGCGGAAGAACTGGCAATACAGTCAGTACCATCCACTCTGGCTTGTTGCCAGACTCGGCAAATGCCTCGAGCAGCTTCAGACGCTTTGAAAGCTTCTTCAACTTAGTTTCGGAATTGGTTTGAGGAATCTCGTCACGCAGACGCGCCACTTCGGATCCAACATCCATATCTTTCATCAGCTGCTGAACGGCCTCGGCGCCCATCTTGGCGTCGAACTCGTCACTGAACTCTTCCATCGCTTCGTAGTATTGCTCGTCCGTCAGCAACTGCCCTTTCTCAAGGGTTGTCATGCCGGGGTCGGTCACTACGAAAGATTCGAAATAGAGGATGCGTTCGATGTCACGCAAGGTCATATCGAGCAACAAGCCGATACGCGATGGCAGTGACTTGAGGAACCATATGTGGGCTACCGGGCTAGCTAGCTCGATATGCCCCATACGATCACGACGTACTTTGGACAGCGCAACTTCAACGCCACACTTCTCACAGATTACACCGCGATGCTTGAGGCGCTTGTATTTGCCACACAGGCACTCGTAATCCTTAACTGGTCCGAAAATCTTAGCGCAGAACAAGCCATCGCGCTCAGGCTTGAAAGTTCGATAGTTGATGGTCTCTGGCTTCTTCACTTCACCAAAGGACCATGCACGAATCATCTCTGGCGAGGCCAGACCGATTCGAATTGAATCAAACTCATCAGATTGTGATTGGGACTTAAGTAACCCTAGCAGGTCTTTCATTCTATATCCTCCGCCTGACGCACAATGGCAACAGGTTTCATAAAATCACTAATTCGTTGTGTTAGCCAAAGCAAACCTAAAACTCCGCCTGTCGGCTCGCGACAGGCGGCGACTCGCTATTTCTTGGACACATCCAGGTCCATATCGATCGCGAGTGATCTGATTTCTTTCAACAACACATTGAACGACTCGGGCATACCTGGCTCCATGCGATGGTCGCCATCCACGATGTTCTTGTACATTTTGGTACGCCCCGCGACGTCGTCTGACTTCACAGTGAGCATTTCCTGCAGGGTATAGGCGGCACCATAGGCCTCTAGCGCCCAGACCTCCATCTCCCCGAAACGCTGACCACCGAACTGTGCCTTACCGCCGAGTGGCTGCTGAGTCACGAGGCTATAAGAACCGGTGGAACGCGCGTGCATCTTGTCGTCGACAAGGTGATTCAGCTTCAGCATATACATAATGCCGACTGTAACTTTACGATCGAAGGACTCGCCAGTACGACCGTCATAGAGTGTGACCTGACCACTTTCATCCATTCCTGCAAGCTTAAGCATCTGCTTGATCTCAGACTCGACTGCACCGTCAAACACTGGTGTCGCCATTGGCACACCGTAGCGAAGGTTATTAGCCAATTCCATGATCTCGGCATCGTTGAAGGAATCCAGATCTTCTTTCTTTGTACCTACCGTGTTGTAGATGTCGTTAAGCAATTTGCGCACTTCCGCCACTTGCTTCTTCTCTTCCAACATTAGGTTGATGCGATCACCGAGGCCTTTCGCCGCAGCACCCAAGTGAGTCTCTAGTACTTGACCCACGTTCATGCGCGAAGGCACGCCCAATGGGTTCAATACTACATCGACTGGATTGCCGCTCTCGTCGTATGGCATATCCTCAACTGGCATGATCACGGAGATCACACCCTTGTTACCATGACGGCCGGCCATCTTATCGCCAGGCTGGATACGACGCTTGATCGCTAGATAAACTTTTACGATCTTCAGTACGCCCGGAGCAAGATCGTCGCCCTGAGTCAGCTTGCGCTTCTTATCTTCGAAACGATCGTCGAGTGCTATACGGCGCTCTTTCAATTGCTCTTCAGCACGCTCAAGCTGCTTGTTAAGCTCATCTTCGTTCAGACGCAACTTGAACCAGTCATCGCGTGGCAATGCGTCTAGGTATTCACCTGTTAACACAGCGCCTTTCTTCAGACCGGGGCCGCCAGCGACAGTCTTGTCCAACAATGCGGCACGCAGACGATGGAAAGTAGCACCCTCAACAATTTTGAATTCGTCGTTGATGTCTTTGCGCACTTTGCCTAACTGAGCCTTCTCGATTTCTAAAGCACGCTGATCTTTCTCAAGACCATCACGCGTGAACACCTGTACGTCGATTACCGTGCCCTTTACGCTTGTTGGAACACGCAAAGAGGTGTCCTTCACGTCGGAAGCCTTCTCACCGAAGATCGCACGTAATAGCTTCTCTTCTGGAGTGAGCTGAGTCTCGCCCTTAGGCGTGACCTTACCAACGAGGATGTCACCAGCATTCACTTCGGCACCGATGTAGACCACACCAGACTCGTCGAGCTTGCCTAGTGCGCCCTCACCCACGTTCGGGATGTCGGCAGTAATTTCTTCAGAACCCAGCTTGGTATCACGGGCCACACAGGTCAATTCCTGAATGTGGATAGTGGTCAATCTGTCTTCTTTAACGACACGCTCGGAGATCAAAATCGAGTCTTCGAAGTTGTAACCGTTCCAAGGCATGAACGCGATACGCATGTTCTGACCTAGAGCCAGCTCACCGATATCGACCGAAGGACCATCTGCCATGATATCGCCGCGCTCGATAACCTCACCCTGTCTTACCAGCGGCTGCTGATTGATACAGGTGTTCTGGTTAGAACGGGTATATTTAGTCAGGTTGTAGATGTCCACACCCGCCTCACCGGCCTCTGTCTCTTCGTCTCGTACTCGTACAATGATGCGCGAGGCGTCAACGCTTTCGATCACTCCACCGTGCTGTGCCACAACACATACGCCGGAGTCGCCCGCAACGTTGCGCTCAAGGCCAGTACCCACCAACGGCTTCTCAGCGCGCAGAGTTGGAACTGCCTGACGTTGCATGTTCGAGCCCATCAAGGCGCGGTTAGCGTCATCGTGCTCGAGGAATGGAATCAATGCCGCAGCAACAGATACCATCTGCTGTGGCGCCACGTCCATATAGTTGATCTGGTCTTTAGGCATCAGTGTCGTTTCACCATTGTGACGCACGGTCACGAGGTTCTCGACGAAGCTACCATTCTTATCCAGAGTCGCACTCGCCTGAGCGATTACGAATTCACTTTCATCAATCGCCGACAGGAAGTCGATCTCATTGGTGACTTTATTATTAACTACTTTGCGGTAAGGGCTCTCAAGGAAACCATAAGAGTTAGTACGCGCATAAGTTGCCAAGGAGTTGATCAGTCCGATGTTCGGACCTTCCGGAGTTTCAATAGGACATACGCGACCATAATGAGTCGGGTGTACGTCGCGCACTTCGAAGCCAGCGCGCTCACGCGTAAGACCGCCTGGTCCAAGCGCAGAGACACGACGCTTGTGCGTTACTTCTGAAAGCGGGTTGTTCTGGTCCATGAACTGAGACAGTTGGCTAGAACCAAAGAACTCTTTGATCGCAGCAGCCACTGGCTTCGCGTTGATCATGTCCTGTGGCATTAAGCCTTCAGAATCGGCCATGCTTAGGCGTTCTTTTACGGCGCGCTCAACACGCACCAAGCCTACACGGAATTGGTTCTCTGCCATCTCACCTACAGAACGAATGCGGCGGTTACCAAGGTGATCGATGTCATCCACTACGCCGAAGCCATTGCGGATTGCCACCAATGTCTTCAATACGTCGACGATATCTTCCTTGCTTAGCACTGGCGACCCTTCGGTCTCCGGACGGCCAAGACGACGGTTGAACTTCATGCGACCAACCGAGGACAGATCGTAACGCTCAGAGGAGAAGAACAGGTTAGAGAATAGATTCTCAGCGGAGTCCTTCGTGGGCGGCTCACCGGGACGCATCATGCGGTAGATCTCAACCAAAGCCTCGAGGCGAGTGGTAGTAGAGTCGACGCGCAGCGTGTCGGAGACGAACGGACCACAATCCAGATCGTTTGTAAAAATAGTCTCGAACTCTTTCACACCAGCCTTAAGCAGGCCGGTCACCACTTCTTGAGTGATCAAAGTATTACATTCGAAGATGATCTCGCCAGTCTCTGGATCGATGACGTCTTTAGCCAAAGACTCTTCGAATAGGAACTCGTGAGTTACTTTCAATTCTGTAAGCTTCGCTTTTTCCATCTGACGAATATGGCGCGCCGTAATACGACGACCCTCTTCGACGATGAGCTCACCTTTCTTGTCAGAGATAGGGAAGTTCAATACCTCACCGCGTAGACGCGATGGTACGAGCTGCAGAACAATTTCTGAGTCTTTGCCACTGACCTTGTAAACATCGTTCTCGTAGAACATCTCAAGAATTTCTTGCGATGTGTACTCGAGGGCGCGCAGCAGCACAGTCGCTGGCAGCTTACGACGACGGTCGATACGAACGAATACCATGTCTTTAGGATCGAATTCGAAATCCAACCAAGAACCACGGTAAGGAATGATGCGAGCGGAGTAGAGCAGTTTGCCGGAGCTATGGGTCTTGCCCTTATCGTGATCGAAAAACACGCCAGGCGAGCGGTGCAACTGTGACACAACTACGCGCTCGGTACCGTTAATGACGAAGGTACCGCTATCAGTCATCACAGGAATCTCACCCATGTAGACTTCTTGCTCTTTAATATCTTTAATCGTCTGCGTCGTGGATTCCTTATCAAAAAGAATCAAACGAACTTTAACGCGCAGAGAAACGGAATAAGTGATGCCGCGAAGTTGACATTCTTTTACGTCAAACGCGGGCTTGCCTAGATCGTAGCTAACGTACTCGAGTATCGCTTTCCCGGAATAGCTAACAATCGGGAACACAGACTTGAACGCAGCGTGGAGACCTTGCTCTAGTCGATCAGCAGGAGATACATCCGCTTGAGTAAATTGTCGAAATGAATCGATCTGAGTAGACAAAAGATATGGAATATCCATTGCGCTTGGCAATTTACCAAAGTCTTTACGGATACGCTTTTTTTCTGTATACGAATAGGCCATTAGTGTTTTTCCTAACAAGTGTGTACTTAACACAGGCTTTGATAAGGCTTTGCACTTCGTGCTAAAGCTCTGTCGTGTTGAAAGTACTTGTCTGAACTTTAGTCCACAAAACGTGGACAACCCCGCCACCGAATAAAACTTTAATCAACAATCTAAAATACAAACGCTATTGGCTAAAATCTTAAAAGCACTAAAATCGGACAGGGAATACCCTGCCCGATTCTAGAGTTTTATTGCTTGCGCAAAAACTTACTTAAGCTCAACAGTTGCGCCGGCTTCTTCCAGTTCTTTCTTCGCAGCTTCGGCATCAGCCTTCGCAACGCCTTCCTTCAGAGTTGAAGGAGCGCCGTCTACCAAGTCCTTAGCTTCTTTCAAGCCAAGACCAGTGATAGTGCGAACTACTTTAATGACGTTTACTTTCTTCTCGCCAACCGCTGTTAGAACGATGTCGAATTCAGTCTTCTCTTCTGCTGCTTCAGCCGCTGCTGCTGCTGGAGCTGCTGCCGCTACTGCTGCCGCTGCAGAAACACCAAACTTCTCTTCCATCGCCGAAACGAGCTCAACTACGTCCATTACTGACATTTCAGCAATAGCATTCAAGATATCATCTTTAGACAGAGCCATGACTCACATCTCCTATTTACAAATAAATTTAAAAACGCTTAATCAAAAATCAGAATTATGCTGCTTCTTTCTTTTGGTCGCGCACTGCAGCAACAACACGAGTTACCTTAGTAGGAACCTCGTTGAATGTTCTTGCCAGTTTCGTAATCGGTGCGAGCATGACACTCATGAGCATAGATACCGCCTGATCGTAGGTCGGTAGACTTGCCATTGCATCTAGTTGATCTGCACCTAATAACTTGCCACCAATAGAGAGCGCTTTGATCTCGAACTTGTCATTGCCTTTAGCAAAATCCTTCAGCACGCGTGCAGCGGCGCCCGGATCTTCCATAGAGAATGCCAAAATCGTTGGCCCTACAAGCGCCTCGCTCATGCACTCAAACGTTGTGTTCTCTACTGCTTTCTTAAGCAAGGTGTTACGTACCACCCTTAGATAAACATTGTTTTTACGTGCAGTTTTACGCAGTTCTGTAAGATCACTAACAGTAACGCCACGATAATCGGCGATCACTGCAGACAAAGCACTAGTAGCAGCTTCATTGACTTCCGAGACGATTTGCTTTTTGTCTTCTAGTCTTATAGCCACTAGCTTAACTCCTGAATTAAGGTTCGTTTCCGAACCTCACATTTGTGTACCCTTCTACTTTTGAGGCTATCGCCAACAGAAGGACTTATAACAGGTGAGTTGGATCTCGTTTTCACGGGATCGGGTTACACCATCTGCGTAGGTGGAATTAAGTAGCAAGAACTAAAAGTCCTTGCTACGCCTACGGTCTTTGACAGCCCTGCCAATGCGCTCACGCGCACGAGCAAAACCCCAAAGTCTTTACGGTTCGAAAACCGTGTTATGCGGTTAAGGTAGACTGGTCGATTAAAACACCAGGCCCCATTGTGGAAGACAACACCACTTTCTGAACATAAACCCCTTTAGATGAAGCAGGCTTTGCGCGCTTCAGGTCGGAGATCAATGCTTCGAGGTTGCCCTGGATAGATGCAGCGTCGAAGCCGATCTTGCCAATGCCACCATGAATGATGCCTTTCTTATCTGTGCGGTAACGGACCTGACCGGCTTTAGCGTTGCGGACAGCGCCTGCAACGTCAGCTGTAACCGTGCCCACTTTTGGGTTAGGCATAAGACCACGTGGACCAAGGATTTGACCAAGCTTGCCCACCACGCGCATGGCGTCTGGTGTTGCAATTACTACGTCGAAATCCATATTACCTGCAGTAATGCTTTCTGCCAGATCATCGAAGCCTACGATGTCTGCACCAGCTTCTTTCGCCTTAGTTGCGTTCTCGCCCTGGGCGAATACAGCAACTCGGACTGTCTTACCAGTACCGTGCGGAAGTAGCGTGGAGCCACGAACGACTTGGTCAGATTTACGTGGGTCTACGCCCAAGTTAACTGACACATCGATGGACTCTTTGAATTTTGGAGAGGCAAACTCTGTCAACAGGGCAACTGCCTCTGCGATAGTGTAGCTCTTAGTGCTGTCGATCTTTGCGCTGATCGCCTTAGCTTTTTTCGTTAATTTAGCCATGATTCTTAGATCCCCTCTACATCAATACCAGCACTACGAGCGCTGCCAGCCAGTGTACGCACGGCTGCGTCCATGTCCGCTGCTGTCAGGTCAGGCATCTTCACGGTTGCAATCTCTTCGAGTTGCGCGCGCGTGATTTTGGCGACTTTAACAGTGTTCGGACGTGCACTACCCTTGGCGATCCCTACTGCCTTGCGAATCAAAACGCCAGCTGGAGGAGTCTTAGTAATGAATGTAAAGCTACGGTCAGCATATACAGTGATTACTACAGGGATTGGAAGACCAGGCTCGATGCTCTGCGTTGCCGCGTTGAACGCCTTACAGAATTCCATGATGTTGACACCGCGTTGACCAAGAGCTGGACCTACGGGTGGACTGGGGTTCGCTTTACCAGCGGCTACTTGTAGCTTGATATAAGCGGTTACTTTCTTAGCCATTTGAACTACTCCTAATTGGGTTCAAGCGCTCGAACTCTCTCTAACAGATGTAGAGATTGCCGGGCTCCCCTGCGCGCCTAGCTCCTTTGCGGAACACGGGCAGCGACTGATTTCGTATCACTCGACCTAAACAAGCGTCGCGCATACACCATTAACATTCCTGTTAGCCTTGCTTCCTTAAATACTGCTAATTACGTCTTTTCTACCTGACCGAATTCCAACTCCACAGGAGTTGAGCGACCGAAGATCAACACTGCAACGCGCAGGCGGCTCTTCTCGTAATTTACTTCTTCAACGGCACCAGTGAAGTCATTGAATGGGCCATCGATTACGCGCACCATTTCACCGGGCTCGTAGATTGTCTTGTGAGTTGGCTTGTCATGGCCGTCTTCGAGACGCTGAAGAATCTTATTCGCCTCTTTAGCCGTGATAGGCGCAGGCTTCTCTGCCTTGCCGCCGATAAAACCCATTACTCGCGGGGTTTCTTTTACTAGGTGCCATGTATCGTCGTTCAGCTCCATCTCGACTAGTACATAGCCTGGGAAGAATTTACGCTCGCTCTTACGCTTCTGACCGGCACGCATTTCTAACACTTCTTCTGTTGGAACCAATACTTCACCGAACAGGTCTTCCATGCCCGCAAGCGCAATACGCTCACGCAAAGCATTCATGACTTTCTTCTCATAACCTGAATAGGCGTGAACTACATACCAACGCTTTGCCATCTGATACCTCTACCCTATAATTCCGGAAACAATCTCATTCAGTCCCCAATCTAGCAACCAAAGAAGAAGTGCAACAACGAGGACAACCACGAGCACGATCAACGTGGTCTGAGTAGTTTCCTGACGAGTAGGCCAGACAACCTTGCGAATTTCCGCTCTCGCGTCGAGACATAAAGACAGGAACGCGCTACCTTTCGCGGTTTGTACGGCCAACCAAGCTGCCGCTCCACCAAGAATCAGTAAGCCGATCGTTCTATAAAGAATCGATTCTGCTGAAAAGTAAGAATTTGCGTAAACGCCGGCAAACACAATTGCGGCGACAACGATCCACTTCAGCCAATCCAGCTTGTATTCCTGATCACTTATTTTTTCGGACATAGTATTACGAAACTCAGGTTTGCCTGGTGCCTACATTCGCGATGCGGGACTCCCGGACTGAATCAATCGATTAGGCTCTGCACATAATGGCAGGCCAGGAGGGAATCGAACCCCCAACCTACGGTTTTGGAGACCGTCGC
>OJDV01000391.1_pt1 | contig 15757 bp, 19 predicted proteins | sample 1592911 | NCBI WGS metagenome assembly OJDV01 (sample SAMN05416860, study PRJEB24817) | seawater metagenome | isolation source: Sea water | place: Canada:Atlantic | collected 2013-11 | reverse complement strand
TCTACACAGAGTAGATCGTCGGCAGCGTCAGATGTGTATAAGAGACAGGAATATCGTTTGCTTTTTTACCTAAAGTAATAAAATCTACTTGTTTCCCTTTATAAGACTCTTCAATTAAAGTGTTACAAGCTTTTACAATATTAGAATTAAAAGCTCCAGCTAATCCACGATTAGAAGAAATAGCAACCAACAATACTTTGTTTACTTCTCGTTGTGTAGTATAATCACTACCAATATCACCATCCAAACTTGCGCTTAGATTTTGAAGTAATTCAGTTTGTTTATCAGCATAAGGACGTAAAGTAGTAATTGCATCTTGCGCTTTTTTCAACTTCGCTGCAGACACCATTTTCATGGCACTGGTAATTTGCATCGTTGAAGATACAGACGCTATTCTAGTACGTATTTCTTTTAAATTTGCCATTTTTCAAGTTATGAGTTATGAATGCAGAGTTATGAGTTTTTGATAATTGCTACTAATATTCTTATTAACTCCTCGCACTTATTTGTCAATTCTTCAGGTACTTTTCTTCCAGTTGCTTTTAATAATTCTAACCAATACTTGGTTTCATCAGCTTCCTTTAGTGCAATACCAAATTTATTTTTAAAATCCTTTTTGCTTACTCCTCTTTGTGCTTCTCTAGTATTAGCCCCAATACTAGTACCGCTTTTTAAAAGTTGTGAAGCTAATTCATAGTCCTTATTAGCTTTAAGTTGATCACAGTATAAAACTATTTCACGTGCAAATTGAAAACTCTTTACTCTTATTGGACTGTTTTCAAAAGCCATAGTTTTTATTTTACTCTGCACTCAACACTAATAACTCTTAACTATTAGTTATACTTTGCTGAAAGATCTTTAGCTACATTAGTTAAAACTTCAATCACCTCATCGGTTAATTTTCCAGCTTTTAATGTATTTAAAGTATCTCTATGTTTTGCGTTAAGGAATTCGATAAAATCTCTTTCAAATTCTTTAATTTTATTTACAGGAACCGCTTTTAATAAGTTCTTAGATCCTGCATAAATAATTGCAATTTGATCTTCTACTGTAAAAGGATCGTTTTGTGCTTGTTTTAAAATTTCAACATTACGTTTTCCTTTTTCAATAACACTTAAAGTAGCAGCATCCAAATCAGAACCAAACTTAGCAAAAGCTTCCAATTCACGGAATTGTGCTTGATCTAATTTAAGAGTACCCGATACTTTTTTCATTGATTTAACCTGTGCATTACCACCCACACGTGATACTGAAATACCTACGTTAATTGCTGGACGAACCCCAGAGTTAAACAAATCACCGTCTAAGAATATTTGACCGTCCGTAATCGAAATTACATTGGTTGGAATATAAGCAGATACATCACCCGCTTGTGTTTCGATAATTGGTAAAGCCGTTAAAGATCCACCACCTTTTACCACATCTTTTAAAGAATCTGGTAAATCGTTCATTTGTTTAGCGATTTCATCATTGTTAATCACTTTTGCAGAACGCTCTAATAATCTAGAGTGAAGGTAAAATACATCACCAGGGTACGCCTCACGTCCCGGTGGACGACGTAATAATAATGATACCTCACGGTATGCTACTGCTTGCTTAGATAAATCATCATAGATAATTAATGCTGGACGACCTGTATCTCTAAAATACTCACCAATTGCAGCACCTGCGAAAGGAGCATAAACTTGCATTGGAGCAGGGTCACTTGCGTTTGCAGCAACAATAGTTGTGTAAGCTAAGGCACCTTTTTCTTCTAATACTTTAGCAATGTTTGCTACGGTAGAAGCTTTTTGTCCAATCGCTACATATATACAATATACTGGTTCCCCAGCATCGTAAAATTCTTTTTGGTTTAGAATCGTATCAATACAAACCGTTGTTTTTCCTGTTTGACGGTCACCAATAACCAACTCACGTTGTCCTCTACCAACTGGAATCATCGCATCAATAGATTTGATTCCTGTTTGTAATGGTTCTGTTACTGGCTCACGAAAGATTACACCCGGTGCAATACGTTCTAATGGCATTTCGTAAGTTTTACCTTCAATAGCTCCTTTACCATCAATAGGCTCTCCAAGTGTATTTACTACACGACCTGAAATACCTTCACCTACGTTAATAGATGCGATACGTTGCGTACGTTTTACTGTAGAACCTTCAACAATATTTTTAGAGTGACCTAATAATACCACCCCAACATTATCTTCCTCAAGGTTAAGTACAATCCCTTCTAATCCGTTATCGAATTCTACTAATTCACCGTATTGAACGTTAGAAAGTCCGTATACACGTGCAATTCCATCCCCTACAGTTAAAACACTTCCAACTTCGTCTAGCGAAGCTGTAGATTCGTAACCTGATAATTGATTCTTTAAAATTGCTGATACTTCAGCTGGTTTAACTTCTGCCATTTTACTACTATATTATTCAGATTTAATTCTGAAATTTAATTATATACTTTTACTAAATTCTCGTTTAATCTTTGCTAGACTATTTGAAATACTAGCATTGTATTGTAAATCTCCTACTCGAAGAATAAATCCTCCAATAATCGACTCATCAATAGTGCTTTCTAAGGTTACTTTATCACCTCCAGTAAGTTCTTTTACTTTCGCTAACACTTTCGTCTCTAATTCTGGAGAAAGAGAAACTGCTGTAGTTACATGAGCTACTTTTATTCCTTGTGATTCCTTATATAAATCAATGTAACTTATCGCTACATCATTTAAAATAGAAATTCTCTTATTAGTTATTAAAGTTGCAATTAGCGCCTTTGACGTTTCAGATTGATTCGCGAATATCTGGTTCAATGCTGCTTTTTTGTCTTCGTCTTTATAAACTGGACTTTGAAGCATTTCACTTAATTCATTACTACCTGATATCGTTTTTGCAATCGACTGCATATCATCAAACACAACGTTTGCTGTATTAACATCGTTTGCTTGTAATAAAACTGCTTTTGCGTAACGTTTTGCTGCTCTGCTTGCGCTCATCTTATACTAGTTTAAAGTAGAATCGTTTAACATACTCTCCACAAGTTGTAATTGTTTGTCTTTATTAGACAATTCACTCTTAACAACTTTTTCTGCGATTTCTATAGATAAGTTTGCAACTTGATTTTTAATATCTGCAATTGCCGATTTCTTTTCGCTCTCGATTGCAGCTTGTGCACCAACAATCATTTTATCTGCTTCCGATTTTGCTTCCTCTTTAGCATCAGAAATCATTTTTTCTTTGATTTCACGTGCTTCTTTAATCATCGCTTCTCTTTCTACTCGAGCATCTTGCAATAATTTTTGGTTATCAGCTTGAAGGTTTTGCATTTCTAGTTTTGCTTTTTCAGCAGATTCTAGTGCATTTTTTATTCCTTCTTCTCTATCATTAAGAGCGTTTAAAATAGGGGTCCAAGCAAACTTTTTCAATAAAAAAAGCAACATAAGGAACAGTAGCATTTGCCAGAAAAAAAGTCCAAAAGAGAAATCGTTAATTAACTTTTCCATATTTATATTTTAATATAATTTTAAATTTTAATTAAACATCAATTGCAACCAACCGTTGCAATTGATGTTTGGGTTTTGTTATACTGCAAATAAAGCAGCAAATCCAATACCTTCAATAAGCGCTGCTGCAATTAGCATTGCTGTTTGAATTTTTCCGTAAGCTTCTGGCTGACGAGCAATAGCGTCCATCGCTGAACCACCAATTCTACCGATACCGATACCGGCACCAATTACTACTAAACCTGCACCTACAATAGCTGGAATCTCCATAATATATATATAATTAAAAGTTAAACATTCAAAATTTATTAATGTGCTTCATCATGCTCTTCAACTGCAAAGCCAAAATATAGGGCTGATAACATCGTGAAGATATATGCTTGTAATAAAGCTACTAAAAGTTCGATCAATGAAATAGCGAAGGATAACACGAATGTTAAACTACTACCAATCCAATTATGGAACACAAATATCAAACCTATCAAACTCATTAAAACAATGTGTCCCGCCATAATGTTTGCATACAAACGAATCATTAATGCAAAAGGTTTAATAATTACTCCTAATAATTCAATAGGAGCTAATATTATTTTCATAGGTACCGGTACTCCTGGCATCCAAAATATGTGTTTCCAGTAATTTGCATTTCCTGAAAACTGAGTGATAATAAAAGTAATCATTGCCAAGGCAAATGTAATAGCAATATTCCCTGTTACATTTACTCCTAATGGAGTTAATCCAAATAAGTTTAAAAACCATACAAAAAAGAATACGGTTAATAAATAAGGCATATATCTTTTATATTTTTTAATTCCAATATTTGGAATTGCAATCTCATCTCTAATGTAAAGTATGATCGGTTCTAAGAAACGTCCAGCACCTGTAACAATAGGCCCTTTTTTAAACGATTTTGCCATACCAGCAAAAGCTAAGAACATTAAAATACCCGTAATGATAATCATTAAAACACTTTTCGTAATTGAAAAGTCTAAAGGTTTTATTTGTGTTGGATGGTGATGATCATCTAAAGTAATGGTTCCTTCAGCATCTGTTCTGTAAATCTTATTGTGGTAAAGCTTGTAAAAGTTCCCGTTATTTTCGGCTACCGTTTCACCGTGGTGAAATTTTGAAGAAGAAAACAAATGAATTCCTTCATCCCAAAGAATTACAGGTAATGAAAAGCCATAATGTTTTCCAGTTTCGCTATCGCTAAAAAAAACAAAATCATGCGAATCTAACAAGTGATGATCAATACTTTCTTTGATTTTTGTTTTTAGGCTCACCTCTTCCGGTGACCCCTCATGCTCTTCGTGTTGTGCGTGTACGTTTGTACCGAAGACTAAAAGTATGATTGTAAGTAATTTTACTAAATAATTGCTTTGCATAGTAAACAAATTATATTGGCTTTAAAAATCGGTGCAAAAATACTGTTCTTTATGGAAACAAAAAACTATTTATGCTCTTTTTTATTCTGCCTTAAATTTGTTAAGTTGACTGATTATTAAGCTGTTTAGAAAGATAGATTACTTCGGTAATTAAACAAATAGCATAGGGAATAAAAAAAGCTGTAAATTCTACAGTCTCCATTTTTCCATCTTCCTTATAGCCGGGATAAAAAACTAAAAAGAATACCAAAAATTTAAGTGCACTACCAGCCATAAATACAAAGCCTGCTTGTGCAGAGTTTTTATTAAGTGTTTTCTCTACTACTAATAAAACAATAACTGCTAAAACATAATTTATTATATAGGAAAGAATTATTTGATTACCGAAAAGATCTTTATTTAAATAATGAAGTGTAAAAACATGGGCTCCAAAAATTAAAACTAATAATACCGCTAATAATATTAAAAAAAGGAAGCTCTTACGTTTCATTATTTATTTAATCTATTGGTTTGTTTTAAAACTAAAAATAAGGAGGCTCCTACGCCGAAAAGCGTTAGTAATATGGTATACTTTTTTCCTTCAGGACTGTAATTTGCATCCAACCAACTTCCTGCTTTTGCAAATAAATAGATAATTACTCCCATTTGGATTCCGATTCCAGATAGGATAGCCCAACGTTTGATGCCGTTATTGTCCTTATTAGACATGAACTATAATTCTGTTTGTTGAGGAGTGACTTTGGGTCTTTGTTGATTAAATGAAGTAGGTGTTGGTGTTTCTTTTTTTTCTGCTGTTAGTTCCTTTTTAGAACCTTTCATTAAACAAGTAGCATTAAAAACCGCTCCTGGCTCAACTGCTAACTTACCTGTTAAAACTTCACCTTCAATATTTGCAGTGCTTTTTAAACTTAAGGTTCCTTCTATGTCTAAGATTCCCTTTACTTTTCCTTCTATGTCGGCATTTTCACAACTTAGAGTTCCGATAACAACTCCCGTTTTACCAATTACAACTTTTGAAGGAGTTTTTACGTTTCCTTCGATAATACCATCGATCCTAAAATAACCATTAGAGCTTACGTTACCTTTGAGTTTGGTTCCGTCATTGATGCGGTTTTGTCCTGATCCTGGGGTTTCGGTTTCTCTTGGTTTTTTATCTGAAAACATAATTAATTATTATTTAGAATCTTTTTTAATTTTATTTCCTGCAGCATTTTTATCTCCTCCGCTTTTGGATTCACCTCTAAGTTTTGTTTTTTCTTCAATTATTCTCTTGTCTCGAATCTTATCTTGCTCTACTTTTAATAAACTAGCTTTTTCCTTTTCTTCTTCAGCACTTAATTTTTTTGAAAAATCTATTCCTAAATAATCCTCAAGGTTTTTGTGGATTTGAATAATTGTATAGTTTTCTGAAGAAATTTCAAAATGACTGTTTTTGATTTTATCCTTTTTTCTTTCGCTTAAAACGTCTGCAAATCCTTTGGCTCCTAGTCTAGTATTTAAACCATGAATCATTACAAAAATAGTTTCAGGATTATAATAATCTATAGAGGTAGACATTTCTTCGTATCTAGAACCTTCGATTGATTTATTTAATTTTTCTTGTAATTTTTCTGCAGCTTCTCTATCATTGCTACTAAAGCTATAGGCTACTTTCCAACGTTCACTCTCTACGTCTGTTAAAAATGCTTTGTTAGCAATTTTTGGCAATAGGTTTTTATATAAATCTAATGCTTCTTTTCCTTCTTCTGAATTAGGGTAATTAAGAGAAACAAAATTTAAGGCTTTCTTATAAGGCTCATATCCTTGCTGACGAGCAATGGAATTTGCTTTAAGCAATTCAAATTTTGGAATAATTGGATTGCCAAAATAAACGGAAATATAGGTTTCGCAAGTTTCAATTACTTTTTGATATTTCGCATCTTCAAAATCTTTATAAAGCTCACTGTATTTATATTCTGGACTTGACTCATCTGTTGCTAAAATGGCATTAGGATTTAGTAAAATCTCAGCATATCTAGAATCCGGATATCTCGTAATTATTTCGTTTTTATATTGAGCGGCTAGAGTTTCGTCCCCTGTAATTTGATTAATTTTATGTAAATTATACAAGGTTGGCAATACCAATCTTTTTTCTGGGTTAAAAGAAAGTAATGCTTCTAAACGATCTTTTGCTAAATCGTATTCTTTAAACTTTTCCTTATAGATTAATCCCAATTGATAATAAGCAAAATTCCTATCTTTCGCAATACTATCGATCAACACCTCGTCTTTAGGAATTAAAGCAACATAGGTCTCTGGTTTGTAAAGATCATTTTCTGCAATAGGAGCAGCTTCTTCTTCTTCAATGCTTTCTAGTTTAGAAATCTTATCTGACAACCTCCAGTTATCTTCTAACTTTCTGTTTCCCCATCTCTTTTTAAATTCTTGTTTCCCAAAAGCAACTGTTGTGGAGCTATAAAAATAAAAGCTACTTCCTCCAGCATTTGGACCTCTACTCTCTTTTGCATTTTCTTCATTTGAGTTATAGAATTCATTATTTGCAATACTTTCCTCATTTTCAACTCTTGCAATAGAATCTTTTATAGCTTGCTGCTTAAGTTGGGTTGTATAAATAGAAAAATAACTTAATTGTTGCGCTTCGGTCATATTCACCAAACGTAATATGCTATCGTTTTCAAAAGCGATATCTTCATATTTTATAACATCATCAAGATTTTCACGTTTCTTTGTAATTCTTCGCCATTGTCTTGTTCCTTCATCAAGATTTGTTAACGTACTATCATAATAGGCGCCTGCATTTCTGTAATCTCTATAATCAAAGAAAATTTCTGCTAATGTTTGATAGTTTACAGATTGCATAACTCTATCTTCCTTATAGGCTTGGATTGACAAATTGTAGTAATCAATCGCTAAATCGATACTGTCATTCTTTCTGTAATACTCTCCAATTTGGTTGTAAATTTTATCAAGAAAAGGCCTGTTTTCACGATCTTGTTCTAAGTCGTACAACAGCTCTAAAAAAGCAACACGATCTTCTTTTGTGAAGTCGAAATTTTTTGCTTTTTCTATATACGCATTGATCATATATACCCTAGGAGATTTACGATTTAACGCTATTACTTTATCAAATTCTAAGTTTGCACTATCTATAATTTCTAGTTGATCGTAAAGTTGTCCTGTGATGTAAGTATACCTTCCTACTAGTTCTTTATCCTTTACATTTTCTGAAGCATATTTTATATAAGGTAAAGCAGCTTCGATAGAATCTAAATTTATATATGCTTGAGATAAAATAGCAGCTGCATCAGCAAGATCTACCTTTTCTATCTCATCATTTTTATACATTTCTTTAAGGTTCTCAATAGCTACCTCTTCATTATTTAACCTAATGTTTGATTTTGCTTTCCAAACTTTTGCTTGATTGATATTATTACAAGTAGGGTAGGTTTTTAAAATGAAATTAAATGCATCAAGGGCTTGAATAAAACGGCCGTCATAATATCTTGCTTTTCCTAAAAGAATGTATGCTTCATCTATTTGAGGGTTATATTCCTTCCCTTCTAAATAAATAGAATGCATTTGTATTGCCTTTGCGGCTTTTTCTTCAGCTCTATTAAAAGTTTCGTTTTTACTTTCACCTGGCAAAACATTACTTTCTTCTAACTCTAATCGCTCTACAGGAAGTGTTTCCCAAAAATTATCTCTATAAGACAATGCTAATTGTTCTTTCCCTGTCTCAAAAGCAATATTCCCATTATATAAAATATTATACTCCGCAGTAACAGAATGTTTACTTCTACTTAGAAACGTATTTTTTTTACGTGAACAGGCGGCCAAAAATAATACGGCCATTAAAAAAATTGTAGTTTTTATTACTCCCTTCAAAATATGGTATGTTTTGTTATATAATACTGAAACTTAAAAGCTTCGCATTTAGTGTATACACTTCAAAATTAACCGTAAAAATACGTTTCTTTTTAAAATTTATGGGATTATTCGTGTAAAAATTAAAAATCTGCAAAGGCATTTTAAGATTCATTTTTAATTTTAAAAAGAATAGCATGGTTTAAAATTGGAAATCCTTTGTATTTTTGCAAAAATTTTTTTGATATGAGTACAAAAACAAATAATGATAATGTAGTGGTTACTATAATGGTAGATGAGGAATTAAAGACCATTAATATGTCTAAATCTGAAACGGTTTTAGGAGCTGCTTTAAAAAATGAAATAGATGCTCCTTATTCTTGCCAGGGTGGAGTTTGTTCTACTTGTATTGCAAAGATTACTGAAGGCGAAGCTACGATGGCTCAAAATCAAATTCTTACCGAAAGTGAAATTGCTGATGGTCTTATTTTAACCTGTCAAGCGCATCCTACCACAGACACCCTAGGTATTGATTATGATGATGTTTAGCATAAAAAAGGAGTTCATTTAACCCTCTATAACAAAATGGAATTTACTTTATCTACTACCTCTTCTGGTGATATTGTTTCCATGGCATTCTCATAATTTTCTGGAAACTTATTCCCATAAACCGAAGTAGGGACTAAAGGATATTTAATACTATCTGCTAACAGTTGATTTTCAAACGCTTGTCCAAATGGGGTAAAACCAGCAAATGGATGGGTAACTCCCCAGAGTGTTAGAATCGGAATTCCAAAAATGGCGCCCAAATGACCATTACCACTATCCATAGAGATCATTACACTTAAGTTGGATATTAATGATAATTCTTCTGTAAAACTAAGTTTCCCTGCGGTGTTAATTACCGAAGAAAACTCATTTTCTATAACGTTTAATTTTTCAATTTCTTCCTTTCCTCCTCCAAATAAAACGATTTGATAGTTACTGTCTTGATCTAATTTTGTAATTACCTTTTTCATTAAACTCAAAGGGTACATTTTACTTTTATAGGCAGCAAATGGAGCAATCCCGATAATGGTTTTGTTTTTTTCTCCTAGGAGATTTAGAATGTTAGAAGTGTATTCTTTTTGAGGTAAGGGATTAAAGTTTTTTAAGTCTAAGGGAAAGCCTAACGATTTAAAAACGTCCGCATATCTATCATGGGTTGTTTTTAATTGCTTAAAATCCTTATTCTTTTCTCTGGTAAGTGATTTCTTTTCTTTTCTTCCTTTTTCTAAAGTTGCTGTCTTCTTTCCAGATACTTTTAAGTATCGGGTTATTATTTTAGACCGAATCACGTTATGCAAATCAGCAACAGCGTCTATTTTTAATGAATTTGCTTCTTTGGAAAGCTTTAAAAGCCCCGTTAATCCTTTGTGCTTCTTATTTACATCGGCTTCAAGAAACTTCACATTTGAAAAATCTTTGAAAAAAGGTTTGAAAAAAGCTCTGGATAAAACGGTTAATTGAACCTCTGGATAGGTATTTGAAAAAACCCTAAGTACAGGTACTATCATCGCTACGTCTCCCATTGCAGAAAGACGAATAACAAGTATGTGGGTTGGTTTTTTCATAGATTGCCAAAGACCCTTCGACTAAGCTCAGGGTGACAATTTGAATTATTTTTCGCCTCTAAGCACAGGGTTCAACTCATCATCATTGTACATTTTCATTTGCTTATAAACTTTCATGTACTTATCCCCTTTTTCAATATCATTTAATAATTGATCAATGGCAGTACTTAAGTCTACTCGTTGTTCCAATAACACGTTTAATTTAATTTGACAAGCATTTCTATGTGCTTCAGAAGCATTTTCTCTTGTTGCTTCTTCATTCATATGATATACCTTTAATGCCAATATTGAAAGACGATCTACTCCCCAAGCTGGGCTTTCAGTATTAATCCTTGCATTTTCGCTAACATTAACACTCTTATTTTCTTCTAAAAAGTAACTATCAATATATTCCACCATATCTGTACGATCTTGGTTAGAAGCATCAATTTGTCTTTTTAAAGTCAAAGCACTTACTGGGTCTATATTCGGGTCGCGAATAATATCTTCGTAATGCCATTGTACCGTGTCAATCCAACATTTTCTGTATAGTAAATGTTCTAAGTTTTGAGAGTTAGAATCGTAAGGATTACTAAAAGATTGATCCACCTTATCGATGATATGGTACTTATCAATAACTTCTTTAAAAATGGTGTTTGCTTTTTCTGAAAACATATCTTTTATTCTTTAAATTGTTTTTTCTAAAATGTGTAAAAATTCGGTTGTTTGGTCCGCTTTATGGTTTCTGTTTTCGGTTTTATCTGCCTTAAAACGTTGATATTTGGTTGTTGCTAAACTATACTTTCCAAACTTTTTCATCGTTTCCTCTACAGTTTCCGAAGTCATTAACCCTTCGTTATTATAACTTAAGAAAATGTATTTAAATTGTGCGTTTTTCAGTAATTCTGTAAACGATTTTAACACTTTTCTTTTTTTACAATAATCACTTTTATAATAATCGCGTAAACCTGTTACTCCTTTGGGTACAAAGGTATCATATTTTGCAATAGTATTTAGCAAATGATAATTTGCCCCGTATTGCCTCGCGTTATAGGGAGGGTCCAAATACAATATATCCCCTTTTATATTCTTTATAAGTTCGTTGCCATCTTTTTGAAATACAAGATGACTGTTTTTAGTTTCTAGAAATGTAGCCGGTTTAATAGTAAGTTTCCTAGCTGCTGAAGATTTTATTTTTTTTAAATAAGCTCCATAAATTGAAGCAGTATTTGCAATTTTATCGGCACTTTCCAGGAGGCTAGCTAATAAATAATAATATTGGTTTTCATTTATTTCTAAATTCTCTTTCCATTTTCTAATTTGAGTCCTTGCCGCATCAATTAATTGCCCGTTTTCTGAAGTAAAATAATTTCTTCCTGCTTTTCCTCCTTGTGAGTATTCTTGAAAAACAAAGCCCTTAATACCTTTTAATAAGTTAAGTTGCTCAATATGTTTTTCTGAAGAAACGGGTTGATGGTTGCCAATATAATTTCTATTTAATACATAACTATAATACTCTACATCATTAGTTATTAATTGTTTGACTTGAGTTTTAAAATTTCTGCCAACAATTCCTGTTCCAGCAAAAAGATCGCAAAATGTTTTTTGAGACAGTTCATCACCAACCACATCCAAAATGGTTTTTGAAATAAAAGGAAATAATTTATTCTTGGAGCCTATGTAATTCATTTATAAAAAATAAATCGTTATGGGAGTAATTATGATCAACCATAAAAGTATTTCTGTAATCCACTTTTTATCAATTTTTTCTAAAAACATAGCGGTGAAAATGGATATAGGGACAAACAAGAATATGAGTTCATTTCCGTTTTTATAATCGGTTAGAATAATTATAAGGATCCCAATTAATAAAGAAAAAATAAGCAACCAATATTTAGATTTTTCTTTTAATGGGGTATTTGAAAAGTTTATTGCTTTGTAAAGCGCTCCAAGAAGGCCCAAAACTACTATAAAAATGGTAGGAATCAATAAGGATAATGAATAATAAGAAGAAAAGTCAAACCCTATTTGGGGTATGTATTCTAAAAACCACCAAAGGGCATCGTTAATGATTAATTGATAAGCAGTGGTTAAAATAAAAATGGAGAAAAACCCAACAAAAGGTATAATTACAAGCCGAAAGTTTTTTGATGCTAATTGAATAATTGCAATAAATAAAACAATAAAAAACAAAATACTCCAAAAGTAAAAAAGAGAAGCAATTGTAATCCAAATAGAAGCATCTAATATTTTCTTTTCCATGTCTTTTTTGGAGGTTAAGCTTAGTATTCTTCGCATAGCTAACAACAGAAATAGCAGAGAAAAAACAGTATCATACTCTTTAAAAAGAATAGGAACTGCTAAAATAAAAGAACAAAAAATAAATAAAGCATAGGAATTAGATTGGGTAAGTCTGTTTTTTTTAATAATAAAACTCAATAACAAGAACAATAATAAAAAAACAAAACTTTGAAAGAAAGGTACAGTAAGGTCTGAGGAATTAATCGCCTCATTATAACCCTGAAATAGATAAACAAAGCATCCCGCAAACAATAGTAGGCTCACTACTATAAAATGGAATGGTTTAGAATTACTAAAAAAGCTTGTGAGCATGGTTCTTAATTTATACTTTTGCTAACGTTAAAAGATAAAGATATGACTTGGACTGGTTTTTTTGAAGGAATTCAAAGTTTTTTTGAAGGTGTAGCATTTGTACCATACAATGCATTACGTGCTTTAGAGCCCTCAAATTGGTGGGCTGCAAATTCTGTATCATGGATTTTTATGATTATTTGTGCAGTTGCAATGGTTTATTGGATTGGACAACTTAAAAAATACGATGCAATAGAAGGTAGTGATGATAAAAGCGTTACTGCTCACGAATATTTAGGTTAAGTCAAAACCAATATCTGAACGATAATTCATCGTATCAAAATATATTTTTTCTATATTTTGATACGATTTTTTTAATGCCTTTTTGTAATCTTCATCCATAGAGGTTATTGCCAGTACACGCCCACCATTTGTAACGATATCGCCTTCTTTAGTAGTAGTTCCTGCATGAAAAACGATAGAATCATCTATGTTTTTTATCCCTGAAATAACTTTTCCTTTTTCATAAGCTTCTGGATATCCTCCAGAAACTAACATCACTGTGGTTGCAGCTCTTGGATCAATATCAATAGAAACTTTATCTAATTGTTGATTAAAGGTTGCTTCAAATAATTCTACTAAATCGCTTTTAATTCTTGGCAAAACCACTTCGGTTTCGGGATCTCCCATTCGTACGTTGTATTCAATTACAAAAGGTTCGTTGTTTACTTTTATCAAACCAATAAATATAAATCCTTTGTAGCTTATATTTTCTTTTTGAAGTCCATTAACCGTGGGAATAACAACACGTTCTTCAATTTTTTTCATTAATACATCATCCACAAAAGGCACTGGTGAAATAGCTCCCATACCTCCAGTATTTAACCCTTTATCTCCTTCTCCAATACGTTTATAATCTTTAGCCGTTGGCAAGATTTTATAATTTTTCCCATCGGTTAAAACAAAAACACTTAGTTCGATACCGTCTAAAAACTCTTCAATAACAACGGTAGCACTTGCTGCTCCAAATTTTGAATTAGATAACATATCTTCTAATTCGTTTTTAGCCTCCTCTATATCATTGAGTATTAAAACTCCCTTCCCAGCCGCTAATCCATCTGCTTTTAATACATAAGGAGGGTTTAGGGTTTCTAAAAATTGTTTTCCTTCCGTTAAAGTTTCTTCCGTAAAACTTTGATAAGCCGCAGTAGGGATTTTATGATCAATCATAAACTCTTTAGCACGCTCTTTACTACCTTCCAATAATGCTCCCGCTTTTGACGGACCTATTAGCATCACGTTTTTTAATTCTGAATCTGAAATAAAATAATCAGCTATTCCTTTTACCAAAGGATCTTCAGGCCCCACAACCACCATGTTAATGTCGTTTTTTAGAACACATTTTTTAATGGCCTCAAAATCATTTACAGAAATCGAAACGTTGGTTGCAATCTCTGAAGTTCCTGCGTTTCCAGGAGCTACAAAAAGATTTTTACATCGATTGCTTTGTGATAATTTATAAGCAAATGTATGCTCTCGACCTCCTGAACCTAAAATTAAAATATTCATTTTTGAAAAGTATATTAAGGTATCAAAAATAATTGTTTGTAAATTGATGCCCTAATTTAACTGCATTGAATTTGTTTGAACTTACGCTAAAGTTAAGTGGGTTTCCTATTAAGGAGGCAAAAAAACATTTGCAGAAAATTCAAGAAATTCCTGAAGATCGCTATGAAGCTTACATCATAGAACAACGTCAGCGTATTGTAAAGTATCATTTGGAACACAATTCGTTTTACAAATCATTTATAGATGAAAATTCTGTTGAAAAATGGGAGGAAATTCCAATAATGCAGAAAAATGATTTGCAAATTCCTTTGAATGATAGGTTGTCAAATGGATTTACTACTAAAAACTGCTACATTAATAAAACGTCAGGATCTAGTGGACATCCTCTTATTTTTGCAAAGGACAAGTATAGTCATGCGTTGACCTGGGCAGAAATTATCGATCGGTTTGGCTGGTTTGGAATAGATTTTAATAAATCTTACCAAGCTCGTTTTTATGGAATTGCATTGGACTTTTTTAATAATCGAAAAGAACGGTTAAAAGATTTTTTGAGTCATCGTTTTAGATTTGCAATTTTTGATTTATCTGAAGAAAAATTAGAAAAGTATTTTGCTCAATTTAAAACTAAAAAGTTTCAATACATCAATGGATACACAAGCTCTATTGTGTTATTTGCAAAGTATTTAAAAAGTAAAAATATTGTTCTAACGGAAGTTTGTCCTACTTTAAAACAATGTGTGGTTACCAGTGAAATGCTTTTTGAGAAAGATAAAAAGTTACTCAACAAATGGTTAGGAGTGCCAGTAATAAATGAATACGGAGCTGCAGAATTAGATTTAATTGCTTTTACCAATTTAAAAGACGAGTTTATTGTAAACAGTGAGACCCTTTATGTTGAAATTTTGGATGAGTACAATAAAGCGGTACCTAAGGGTAAATCGGGTAAAATTGTAATCACTTCTTTATACAATAAAGCAAATCCTCTTATCCGCTATGAAATTGGTGATACTGGGGTTTTATCTGAATACAGCACCTTAAAATCTCCTATTTTAGAAGAGCTTATTGGTAGAACCAATGATATCGCAATTTTACCAAGCGGAAAGATTGTCCCAGGCCTTACCTTTTACTATGTTACTAAAAGTGTAATAGAAGAGGACGGAAATGTAAAAGAGTTTATAATAGAACAAACAAGTTTAGATACTTTTAAAGCTGTCTCTTATACACATCTGACGCTGCCGACGATCTACTCTGTGTA
>OJDV01000390.1_pt1 | contig 15766 bp, 4 predicted proteins | sample 1592911 | NCBI WGS metagenome assembly OJDV01 (sample SAMN05416860, study PRJEB24817) | seawater metagenome | isolation source: Sea water | place: Canada:Atlantic | collected 2013-11 | reverse complement strand
TCTACACAGAGTAGATCGTCGGCAGCGTCAGATGTGTATAAGAGACAGTAGCAGAGATGACGAATTAGCTGGACTAATAGACCCTAATAGAATAAGAGATAATAAGAAGAAAAAGGTTGCTAAAGCACCGGTAGAAACTGCTACAGAAGGGCTAGCAATATTGGCTGCAGAAGAACAAGCTCGATTAGCTGCTGAGGAAAAGACAAGACAAGATGTAGAAGAACAGGCAAGACTGGCTTCAGAAGAACAAGCACGTCTCGCTGCTGAAGGGCTAGCAATATTGGCTGCAGAAGAACAAGCTCGATTAGCTGCTGAAGAAAAGGTAAGACTCGATGCAGAAGAACAAGCAAGATTGGCTTTAGAAGAAAAGGTAAGACTCGATGCAGAAGAACAAGCAAGATTGGCTTCAGAAGAACAAGCACGTCTCGCTGCAGAAGAACAGGCAAGATTGGCTTCAGAAGAACAAGCACGCATCGCTGCAGAAGAGTTAGCGATTTTGGCTGCAGAAGAACAAGCTCAATTAGATGCTGAAGAAAAGGCAAGATTAGCAGAAGAAGAGCTAACAAGATTAGCTGCAGAAGAAGAAGCAAAACAGCTCTTAATAGAGAATCCTACAGACAATATTGGGAAATCAATAAATGATTTGGCTATACAAACAGAGGAATCTAGAATAGCACAAACGCAATTATTGGAGAAATTGGAAATCGCGGTTGGAATCAAAGAACAAGATTTAAAAGATTTGAAAGAGGAAAATGATCTTAGTGAACAAAATATTTATGTTGCGCCAAAACCATTTAAAAGTATCAGTAAAGAAAATGAGGAAATGGAACTTTTAAAAATAGACTTGGACACAGTTTTACTAAGACAAAAGAAAAAAATTAAACAATTAGAAGATTTACTTGTCGAAAGGCTTATAACGGTTGATGATCCTAATGATGAGACAAATCTATTCTATTTAAATAGCATAGCCATTTTAAAAACAGAACAACATAAGGCTACCAGGAAACGAGAATCTTTATTGTCTTCTTTAGAGCAAATTTCTATTGCTACAGATTTTGAACGTAAACGAAGAATCAAACGAGCTTCTTATGATAATGATCAGGATAGGTATTCACAAGACAGAATTACGCTAAATATTTTAAAACAAAATGTATCACAGAGCAATATTCCATTAACCAAAGATGATTTCGATTTTGGAAGAGAGCGAAGCAGTAACATTCAAATTCTAAAAAAAGTAAAAAATACAGAAAGTGGTTATTATATTATTCTTGCCACACATAGTGATGTAAAAAAACGTGATGAATTTTTAACCCAGGTGATTTCGTCAGGAAATAAAGAGGTGGATTTCTTCTATGATGTAAATACAAGTGAATATTATATATACTCCAAAAAGTTTAATTCTATTAACCAAGCCGAAGATGCTTTAAATACAAAAACAACTAATCCGTATAATGAAAAAATATCCATTGTTAAAATAGAAAATTAAGTCTGATATTATATAATAAAGGGTCCCCGCCTCCTACTGTAATGATTCCGGGAGTAAATTGAATCGAAAAAGACGCAATTATGAGCAAACCTACTTACCAAAGAATCTTTGTTATTCTTACAGTCCTATTTTTAGGCATACAAACTTATGCCCAAAACTTCGTTCCATTTACGCCTAGATTTGACCAGGATCTTAAAGGTGATATCGTATTAATAGGAAACAATATTTTAGGCCCTGATAATAACCCTTATAATAATAATACAACTTATAACCACAATGTAGATATGCAGTATATCGATATTGATGGGGATCCTTCAACGTTTAGTTCATCAAGTGCAGATTTAGAGATACCTAACCCTAACTGTTATATAATTCGACATGCAAGTTTGTATTGGGGAGCTGTAACCAAAGGCAGTCAGCCCTATACCAGTGTTAAGTTTAAGGGGCCTTCAGGAGGATATAATGATATTACTGGTACCGTTATATTTGATGCAAACGGAACCTCAGTTGATGGGGGGAACAGTTTTCCCTACGCTTGTTATGCAGATGTTACTTCCATAGTAACTAATTTAGCAACCGATTTAGGAACGTACACGCTCGCAAATGTTTCAAGTGCTTTAGGTGAAACAGGTACTTTTGATCCATATAATGGAACAGGATATTCTGCAGGATGGTCTCTTTTTGTAGTTTATGAAGACCCTACTGTTCCAGGAAAATCCATCACTAGCTTTGATGGCTTTAGTGCCATAAGTGTACCTGGTAATAATCCAAATTTAGATATTCCTGTTTCTGGATTTAGAACAGTACCCGCGCCAGCACCAGTAAGAGCAAACTTTGCTTTTGCTACTTTAGAAGGTGACAAACCTATCACCGGAGATCGTTTAAAACTAAATGGAACCACCCTTTCTACAGTTGACCGTCCAGCTAATAATTTTTTCAACAGTTCGGTAACTCAAATAAGTGCATTACCTGTTGATAACAGAAACCCAAACAGTACCAATACATTGGGATTTGACACAGGAGTTATGAGTGTACCAAATCCAGGTAACACCGTAATTGCGAATGATGCTACTTCGGCTACCGTTCGATTGGAGACTAGTGGAGACACCTATTTTCAATACTTAATTGCCTTTGCTGTGGAAATAATTGAACCAAATATTGTCCTCACCAAAATTGTTGAAGATGAGTTTGGCAATAATATTGGAGGACAAACTGTTGGTCTAGGTCAGGAATTAAATTATGTGATAGGTTTTCAAAACACAGGAAACGATGATGCAACCAACTTCACTATTAGAGATATATTACCAATTAATATAATTTTCGACTACCCTGGAGATTTAGTCTTGCCTGCAGGAGTAACAGTAGTTAGTTATGACCCAATTACACGAGAATTAATTTTTGCTATTGAAAATTATTTGGTTGAAGAGAATGATCCTGTATACGAAATCCGAATTGAAGTTCAGGTAGTAGATACTTGTCAGCAGTTGGCTGAAGCTTGTTCAGATATTATTAATAACCAGGCGTTTGCTACTTATCAAGGAACTCTTAACCCTAATTTTATTATTACAGATGATCCTAGTATTAGTACAAATACGGGATGTCTTCTTAGCCCTCAAGCTACTAATTTTTTAGCCGATTTAGATGATTGTGTGTTTTCACAAAATGAAATTCTTTGTGGAGCGAGTATGGAATTAACTGCAGCAGATGGATACGATTCTTATTCGTGGTCCACAAGCCCAACTGGAACTCCAGTTATAGGTACAACTCAAACGATAACAGTTACCCAAACCGGAACTTATTATTCATTCAATACAGCTCTTGCGCCATGTAGATCAATTGTTCAAGAATATATTGTTACGCTATTTGGTGGTAGCATTACAAACCCTGTAATTCCTTTTGCAGATGAAGTTGTAACCTGTCCTAATGATGGTAAGCTATTGCCTAACATATATTTATGTGGTGAAGACGATTTTACAGAAATAACAACAAATGTTGCGAGTGCAATAACAATTATCTGGGAAAAATTGGATGAATCTAGCTGTCCTCCAGTGGGAAATACAGATTGTGCAAACGAAAACGGTTCTTGTACTTGGAATCAAGTAGGTACTGGTGATGACTATACAGCAGATACCGCAGGTCAATTTAGATTAACTATTAATTATGATGGTGGGTGTTTCAATCAATTTTATTTTAATGTCTATCAAAATCTACTAGAACCTACAGTTACGTCAACCGATATTATTTGTACAACTCCCGGAAGTATTACGGTTGGTAATGTACCAAGTGGATATGAGTATAGTATTGATGGTGTTAATTACCAAAGTAGTAACTACTTTGTAATAACCATACCCGGATTGTATACAGTTTACGTACAACAAGTTGGAGTTCCAGCAAATGCATGTGTATTTACGATTCCTGATGTTTTGATTAGGGATCGGGATTTTACAGTTTCAACCATAATAAACCAACCTCTTTGTAATGGAGACTTGGGCAGTATCTATTTAGCAGCTAATGATGCAGAACCACAGTATTTCTTTTCACTTTTTTCTGGCGGAGTTTTAGTAAACAGTGTAGGTCCTATAATAGAAAATAATTACGCTTTTGAGAACTTAAATCCTGGAACGTATACCGCTATAGTAGAAACAGAAGATGGATGTACCAATACACAAGAGATTATAATTATTGATCCTCCTTTACTTACAGTTACAGCGGCGATAACAATTCCGTTAACTTGTACCGATGGTGAGATTACAGTTTATCCAGTAGGAGGGACAGCCCCATATTTTTATTTTGTAAATAGTCCTACTGTTTTTCAAACTACTCCAGAGATTGTAGTTACTTCAGCAGGTGTTTATAATATTACGGTTGTTGACTCTAACAACTGTAGTGCAGATACTACTATTACAATTGAAGCTACACCAGGACCAGAATTTAACGTTACTAAAACAGATGTTTTATGTGCTGATGCAGGTGATACAGGAACCATCACCATTAATGTAACCAATCCTAATGGGAATAGTCTTCAGTTTAGTATTGATGGTGGAGTTACATTCACTAGTTCCAATGTATTTACAGGACTAGCAATTGGAGATTATGAGGTTGTAGTCGAATATACCAATGGTCCATCTGTATGTTTAACAGATCCAGAAACCATCACAATTAATGCAAATACAGCTATTTCTGGTGTTGCAGAATTAACGGCACCTTATACCTGTACTTCAACAGGGACTATTACTGTTACAAATGTTTCAGGAGGTACTCCTCCATATATGTATAGTATTGATGGTATCAATTTTCAAACTAGCCCAATATTTAATAACTTAACCAATGGGACTTATACTATTATAATCAAGGACGCAAACGATTGTACTTTCATTACAAATGAAATTATTATCCCACCATTAGATCCACCTACAGATTTATTTTTTAGTAATTCCCCTTTAACTTGTCCATCAAATACAACAACGGTAACAATAACTGGAACCACTGGAGGAGTTGCTCCTTTAGAATATCAAATTATTGCTCCAGCTACAGCAGTAACTCCTTATCAAAGTTCAAATATTTTTACAGACCTAGTTCCAGGTATCTATACGTTTCAGGTTAAGGATGCCAATGATTGTATTTACAGCGAGACTTATGCTATAGAGCCATTACCCACGATAGATATTTTTGGTGAAACTTTAAATGATGTTAGTTGTGTTGGTGCGGCAGATGGAGCAGTACAATTTACCGTATCAGGAACAACATCTTTTGAATATAGTGTTAATGGAAATGCTCCAATAGCAGGTTCATCACCTATTGTATTAACAGGTCTTACTGCCGGTAATTATACAATAGTTGTTATAGATCTTATCACAAATTGTGAGGCAACGGACATGGTAACTATAAATGAACCATCAAGTCCTCTAACAATTTCTTTAAATACATCTCCTATTACTTGTATTGGTAGTGGTAGTTTGATAATTGAAGCTTTAGGAGGTTGGGGTGGATATGTTTATACACTTACATTACCAGATTCGACAGTCCTACCAGGACAATCAACAAACACATTTATAAATTTAACACAAGCTGGAACTTATACAATTTCAGTAGAAGACGCTAACGGGTGTATTATAACAGATACATTTAGTTTAACAATTCCTAACCCACCAACAGCGAATATTAGCACAACATCTGATATTTGTTATGACACAAGCGATAATGCAACCATAATTATTGATGTAACTTCGGGCGAAGCTCCTTTTGAATTTAGTATTAATGGAGGACCTTATCTATCTACCAACATATTTTCAAACTTAACTCCAGGAAGTTACACTATAACGGTTAGAGATGCTTTTGGTTGTGAAACGACCCTGCCTGCAGTAATCATTGCTCCACAATTATTAGTAAATACCGTTTTAACGGAAGGTTTAGATTGTACTGTTACTCCAGATGCCCTTATAACAGGAAACATTACTGGAGGGACAGCACCTTTTTCTTACGCAGTATCTGTTGACGGAGCTCCTTTCAGTTCTTTAGGAGCCGTTAGCACACCATTTACTTATACAACCGGAACAACTGGTACCTATCAGTTTCAAATAACGGATGCAATTGGGTGTATAGCTGAGTCACAAATTATTACTATTAATCCAATTTCGTTACCTGAAATTGATTTTATTACACAAACCCAACCTATTTTGTGTAATGGCGATGAAAACGGAGCTATTGATATTACTATTGACCCAAATACGGGAACTCCACCATTTCAAATTAATGTTAATAACGACACTACAGGTACTAACTATGGAACTCAGACTTCTGGATTACCTGCTGGTGATTATACCATAACAATTACAGATGCTAATTCTTGTATTGGAACAGACACTATTACTATAGTGCAACCAGACCCAATTGTAGTGGATTATGATACGGTTGATATAACTTGTGGAGCCGGTGGTGTTTCGCAAGGTTCTATTATAATTAATAGTGTATTAGGGGGAACCCCTCCTTACAATTATTTCGTGACTAGTTCAAACGGATATTCAAACTCAGAATTAAATGCTACAGGATCAACTTCTGTTAGTTTTGATGTAGTTGACTTCGGATTATATCAAATCAATATAGTAGATGCAAATGGATGTTCTGTATTATTTCAGAATGTTCTAATTGCTTCTCCTCCAGACGATTTAGATATTGCCATTACAAGTACAGTAGATTGTACATTAGGAGGTGAGGCTGTTGTTACCGTAAGTTCTCTATTAGGAAGTACAGGTCCTTTCCACTTTGCAATATATCAGGGTCCTGGAACTGTGTATCCAAACCCTGCAGGTGCCTGGCTACCAGAAAACCCACCAGGGAGTCTGTCTACTATTTTTAGTGGCTTAATACCGGGTGTTACCTATACATTTATTGTATACGATGAATCTACTATGTGTAGTTACTACGAACCTGCAACATTGCCAATACCAACGAATTCAACCTTAACTGCTACGGCCGTTAGTTCAGACAATATTACCTGTACGGGTAGTGATGATGGAGACGTTTCTTTTACCATAAATAGTGTGTATGCATCCTCTGTTGATGTAAACTATGAAATTTTTGATTCATTATCATTAGTTACAACCGGAATTACTGGAACAGGTACTGTGCCGGCTGGAGGTTCATTGGTTATTTCAGACTTAGGTCTTTTACCTTTCGGTACTTATTTTGTATTGATAGAAGAAATTACTGGACCTAATGCAGGTTGTGGTGTTGTAACTGCTCCTTTTTCTATTACAGAATCAGCCTTTTTACTTAGTTTATCTACCTCGGTAGACCAAAATGCAAACTGTAATCCAAACTCTGGGGTAATTAGTGCAATAGCGCAAAATGGAACAGCACCCTACGTATACCAATTAACTACGACACCAGGAGCTCCTTTACCTATTGATCCTTCCTGGAATACAGCAAGTACCTTTAATGTAAATACGGGTAACTATTATGTACATGCTATGGATGCTTATGAATGTATTATCACTAGTACTGTACAAGTAGTTGGTATGGATCCTTCACCGGTAATTGCGGCTTTAACAACTAATCAATGCTCTACTGATGAAGGGCAATTTGAAATAGACGTTACTTTGGCAACTGCGGGAACACCTCCATATAGTTTTAGTATTGACGGTGGTAGTTTTCAAACCCAAACGACACCATTTACAATTTCAAATTTAACCTCAGGAACACATACAGTTGAGGTGAATGACGCTAACGGTTGCGGAAATTTAGTAACCGTTATTATTGAATCACCATTAGGATTATCTTCTACCGTAACTGCTTTATCAAGTTGTGATGATGATGATGGAGAAATTACTGTTACAGCACTTGGTGGAACAGGTAACTACGACTATACTATTAATCCAAATCCACCTTCAATAGTATTGACAGGGAATGTGTTTTCGAGTGTTCCTTCGGGAACCTATATCGTTACAGTAACTGATACAGTTACACTCTGTACTGAAGACATTTCAGTGACAATAGAGAGCGCAATTCCAGTTACTTTTACTACTGAAGTGACAAATATAATTTGTAACGGTGGAAGTGATGGTGAAATTATTGTTGAATTGCTTCCTGGCAATGACAACCCAATTTATACTTATGAAATTATTGCACCAATAACAATCGCACCCCAAACCAGTAACATTTTTACAGGTTTGGCAGCTGCAACTTATACGGTACAAGTTACTTCAGGAAGAGATTGTATTGCGACCGAAGATGTGACTATCACCGAACCAGCATTATTAGAGGTGACTGGTACTGCGACTCTTTTTTCTTGTACTCCTGATAATACAATATCAACTTCTATTATTACAATTACCGAAGTTGGAGGGACTCCTGATTACTTATATAGTATAAATGGAACTAACTATTTTAATACAAATGTATTTGAGGTACTTGATACCGGAGCAATTCAATTTATTACAGTTTATGTAAAAGATACCAATAATTGTATCGCTACAAATACCCTAACGATAGATCCTTTACCAACAATTACGGCAGCTTCTGTTGCTATTGTAACTCCTATTGATTGTAACCAAACAGGAAGTGTCTCTATAAATGTTACTGGAGGTTCAGGAAATTTTACTTACCAACTTTTACCTGATGGTACACCTCAAACTACCAATGTTTTTGATATCCCAGGACCTGGAACTTATTATTATCAAGTAAATGATTTGGATACGAACTGTTACTTTTTAACAGATCCGTTCATAGTTCTTCCTTTTGACGAAATCGATGCAGTATTGAACGTAACCGAAGTAAATGACTGTTTTGGTAATACAAATGGGGAATTAGAATTAACCATTACAGGTTATATTGGAGCGTATACCTACCAATTATTAGATGGAACGGGCACCCCTATTGGAGGCCCTATTGCAGCAAATACTTCAACAAATCCAGAACCAATTACTGGATTATCCTCTGGGAATTATGCGGTAGATATTGTTGAAACAGAAACTCCGTTTTGTACTACAAGCTCTAATGTTGTAACCATTGGATCGCCTCCAATACCTTTGATGTTAGAAATATCTGAAACGTCAAACGTAACTTGTAATAACAACCAAGGTGTAATTATAGCAATTGCAAGTGGAGGAACGAGTCCTTATGAATATGAATTAACAGGTGATGCAACCATCCCATATTCAACCAATAATACATTTACAGACCTAAGTGCAGGAACCTATACTGTTAATGCAAGAGACGATAATGGATGTATTGAAACAGACACTTTGACCCTATTAGAACCAGAGCCTATTGATGCCGATTTTGTTCCAAATACGACCATGTTATCTTGTTTTAACGATCAGAGTGCAATACTTACGGTTGAAAATGTGACAGGTGGTCAAGTAGGTAATTATATCTATACTCTAAATACAATATCACCAGGTCAAACTACCTCTGGACCTCAGACCTCAAATGTTTTTGAAGCATTAGGCGCAGGAATATACTCTGTAACTATTACAGATGGTTTTGATTGTATCTTTACTTCTTTACCAGTTACAATTGACCAACCCGAACCTATAGTGTCGAGTTTGGTGGCTGAAACTACGCCAACTTGTATAGTTGATGCAGAACTTACATTAAGTGCAACAGGTGGTATAGGCCCTTACCAGTATAGTAATACAATAAATTTTATTACAATTTTAGGCACATTTACAAATTCTGTAACGTTTAGTGTTTCTGAAGGAACTTTTGATTATTACGTAAGAGATGTTAATAATTGTATTGCCAATGTTTCAAACGAAATTACAATAGATCCTCTTCTTAGTTTAGAGGTTGATTTAGTGTCTACCAATCCACAAATAAACTGTGCAGGTGATGACACAGGAATTATCGAGGCAACTGCCATAGGTGGACTTGGTGATTATGTATATATATTACAAGATACATTAGGAAACACAATTCCTGCTGACCAAAACAATCCTGGAATATTTACAGGATTAACAGCGGGAAGTTATGTAGTTTATGTTGAAAGTGGTGATTGTTTAACTACTTCAGAAGTAATTACCATTACGGAACCTGATACTAATTTAGATACCACATTTGTAGTAACTAATGTTCTTTGTAACGGTGAAAATAACGGAAGTTTAGAAATCCTTTCAAATGGAGGATCAGGTATTATTCAGTATGCCATTTCACCAAATATGAATCAGTTTTTCCTAACAAATGTTTTCGAAAATCTTGCTCCTGGTTTTTATGATGTAATAGTTCAAGATCAGCTGGGTTGTTTTATAACCTTCAATTTTGAAGTTTTAGAACCACCACCTGTTTTAATTACCATCATTGAAGATTCCACGATTCCAGTAATGTGTGAAGGAGATCAAGATGGGTTTTTCAGTATAGACATAGAAGGAGGAACCCTACCTTATAGTGTAAGTTTAGATGATTATGATGGAGAATATATTAACGGAGCACTAGACCAAACCATTTTTGATTTTGACGATCTAAGTGGTGGAGATCATGTGGTCTACATTCGTGATAGTCTGGGATGTGAATCTGAATGGAACATTACTTTTCCTGAATCTGTGTTTATAGATCCAGCTGTTGATGTAGAAACTGAATGTCTTGATAATGTAACCACTAATATAGTTAGCGTTATCGTAGATGAAAATCTTGTGGACATTTCACTTTTAGAATATTCATTGAATGATGGGCCTTACCAAAGCAGTAATGAGTTTACAAACTTACCGCCAAGTACAGATAATTATATTATCGTAAGGCATTCTAATGGTTGTATTAAATTAACTGAGTTTTTCGATATTGAAACATTTCTTCCAGTGGATCTTAATTTAATTGAAGGAGATTTAAACGAAATTGTAGCAAATGGTAGTGGTGGTAACGGGGAATATGTTTACACTTTTAATGGTGTTGATTATGGTAGCACAAATACGTTTACTATTACAGAGTCTGGAACTTTTGAGGTTACAGTTACCGATAGTAATGGCTGTGTCGCTGTTGCCATAATAGCTCAAGATTTTATTGACCTATGTATTCCAAATTATTTTACTCCAAACGGAGATGGAGTAAACGATGGTTGGACCATTGGATGTGCCCCAAATTACCCCGATTTAGTTTTCGATATTTATGACCGATATGGTCGTAAAATTGCAACGCTACGCGCCGGTGAAAAATGGTATGGCACCTATAAAAACAAGGAACTACCTACTGGCGATTATTGGTATGTGGTTAGAGTCGATACAAATAACAGTCGTGACTTTGTAGGTCATTTCACATTGTACAGGTAAGATCCCCAAATCTTATATGTTAATAAAACCTAACTTATGAAAAAATTACTGAAATACCTGCTCATTTTAATCATAGCCCAGAGCTACGGTCAAGAACTTAACTTACCTGTATGGACCCAGTATTTAGCAGATAATGATTTTGTAGTATCTCCTACTTTTGCTGGAATTGGTAATAATTTTAGGTTTAGACTTAATGGGTTAACACAATGGGTTGGTATTAAAAACGCACCACAAAATCAAGCTTTGTATACAGATATTAGATTGGGGAATCAATCTGGTGTTGGAATATCTGCCTACAATGATAGAAACGGTAACACAAAACAACAAGGAATAAAATTTTCTTTTGCTCATCATATAATATTAGATTATCAAACTGAACAGTATTTATCTTTTGGGGTATCTTACAACATTAATACGTTTAGAATTGCCATTGAAAACTTTGAGACCACTTTTGAAAACCCTACTATAGACCCGGGTATTACCGATGATCGATCAATAGTAAATAATAACTTTGATGTAGGAGCTCTCTATAGAATTAAAGATTTTTGGTTGAGTGCAAATGCAAATAATATTTTATCAAAGGATATTGATTTATATTCAGGCATAGAACCAAACTCACTTCTCAACCTTCAATTTTATTCGGGTTATGTTTTTAAGATGAAAAATTATTCTCAAATTGAGCCCTCCGCCTTTGTTCAATATTTTGTTAGTGATGGAAGGTCGAGTACAGATTTAAATTTTAAGTATAGAAAACTTAATGGAAATAATGATTATTATTGGATAGGAGGTTCTTATCGTTTTTTGAACGATCAAGTCTTACAACCTTTAAATATTGGTCCAATGGTGGGTCTTAAAAAATCGTTCTTTTACATAGCTTATGCATACCAAATAACAATCAATGGTTTATCTGGATATAATTCTGGAACTCATGCAGTTACTATTGGCTTTGATCTACTTCAATCAATAAGTGATTGCCCATGTACTAAAGGAAAAAATAATGATATGGGTAATAGACTTTATCAATAAAAAAAGAGTATGATTGCTCATCTTCATTTTTTAGATGAAAAAACACCATCCAATCTATTTATTTAGGTTGGATTTTTTGTTTTAGAAGATTACTTAAAAGTTTGGAATACTCAATTTGTCATTTTTATTTCTTGATTATGTTTTTGGTAATTTGCAAGCCGTTTTCTGTAGTTACTTTCACAAAATATAATCCCGAAGCTAGGGTACTACAATTCAAAATTGTTTGTGTATTGGCTTTCTTTTGGAACAATAGTTTTCCAGTACCATCGTAAACCCATATTTTAAAATGACCAAGGTTGGTTTCAATCGTTGCATTATTAATAATAGGGTTTGGGGAAACAGAAACGAAAGGGCTTAAACTCCCTTCAGAAATACCCAAAGTACCTCCAATTATATTTATAGAGCCATCTGGATCGAAAGGATTGGACCATTTTTCGTTCGTATAGATGTCTGAACCTGTAAGTGTTTTCAAAAATGCAATAAGCTCCTGTTTTTGGCCTTCACTAAGGTTTAGCTGTTGAGGTTCTCCATTTGCATTTGTTAATCGTGTGTCCAAATTTGTGTTAGCAGGGTTATTTGGAATATGGTTATAATGATTAACCACATCCAAAAGGCTCGTAAAACTTCCATCGTGCATCAAAGGGCTGTTTATGTTTCCATCTGAGTTTACAAGATTCCTAAGGGATGGTGGATGAGTAACAGTTAAATCTATTTCACCAGGCATACCAGCTACGGTAATCACACCATTGTTTTGAGAATGTATCTCAATGGAAAATTCCGGAGGAGTATGACAATCTGCACAACCAGTACCCTCATTAGGGGTGTTTATAAATAAGTATTTACCATTATTTTCTTGCTGTGTGAAATTTGGAAAAGGTATGCTTATGTTGGCTACTTGCAACATTCCTTCATCGAACCGGGAATCGAAAGATTGTATGCTTCTTATAAATTGTGCTAAGGCTAATTGCAAACGGTTTTCTGTGATTTCTGTATCACCATATGCAAATTCGAAAAGAGTATTGTAATAGTCGATACTTTCCAAATGACTTATTAAATCGTTCATGTTAGGATCGCCATTGGTGCCGCTATAGCCCATCTCTATATGATCTTGTATGGGTTGGGTCGTCTGGTCTTCTAGTGTTTCTGCACGTTCGTCCCAAAAAAAATGTTCCTCTCGTGAAAACCTAGGATTTACAAGTCGCATAGAATGCCGACCAGTAATTCCGTTAACCCCGACACTCTGTACGCTTGGATCACCAAAAGCGTGAGATTGGATATGACAACTGGCACAAGCTATGGAACCATCGCTAGAAAGGTTTTTATCGTAGAAAAGAACGCGACCTAAGGTAGCTGTTTTGTCCTCAATAGGGTTGCCATCAGTATTGTCATTAGTAATATAGTCTGGAATATCCTGATTGGCATAATTGAAGAGGTTATCCAAATCAACTGTAGCACTAATCAATATCCATCCAAAAGCCAATAAGAGTAGGAAATTTACTAAACTGTTTTTCATATGAAGGATATAATATTAACAAAGGTATATTTAATTCCATTAATAATAAATGAAAAGAATTGTTCAGGTATTGTATGGATTAGATTTATTTCTTATCCTTAAATTCTTTTTTCTTGCCTTTTAGAGTTCTTCGAGAATAATGGTTGGTTTTAATCCAAAGTATTTCTCCATACTTTCCTTTTTTAATGCTAGAATCCACACCAAATATTTTTTGATGGTATAATTGTACCACTTTCTTATTGGAACAATGACCTACCACCACATGTTCGGAATTGATAAGCTCTAAGATTTCATCTATTTCTTCTTCCTTTAAATCATCATTAAAATAACCACGATACCAGATCAAACTTTTTTTGCCATAATAGGTTTTATAAAAGTCGGTCGCTTTCATGTCCTCTTTAGTTCGATCTAAAGAAGCTCTCATAATCGCATTAATTTTTTCAAGTGAGAAATCATTTTTAGCGATAAACTTTTTAGAAACTCCTCCGTGAACAAAGACATCATTATTGATTTTTACAATGGTATTTTTAGATCGCAACCATCTTCCAAGAACTGTGTTATTATTATAAAACTCATCATATTTTTTTTCTAAAAGCTTGCTTGACAACTCGTAGTTTTCATGAATGTATCTAAGATCCCCATGAAGCACCATATATTCGTGATTTCCTAATAAAAAATGAACACGGCCACCTTGATTTATGGCTTGTTGCTCTAACTTGAAAATTAACCATAAAATTTCGTTCACCTTAGGGCCTCTATCAAAAACATCACCAACGATAACCAAATGCCCCTTTCCAAAATCCCAGTTGAGCTGTTCATCAATAATATTATTATTTAACAATAATTCAACAGCAAGATCATATTGCCCGTGAAGGTCACTAAAAGCTGCAATCTTTTTAATGTTATTAAATACGGTCTGGTCTGGAGGAAATAGGGTATCAAATGCCTCCGGTTTTAAAGTTTTTGTGATGACTTTTCCATGAATGATATTTTTTTCAATGAGTTGGTTCTCTTCAATAAAAACATAAGGACCATCATTTAGCTTTGATAGTTGATAGGCTAAACTGTCTGTTGTTTTTATAATTTCTTGACCATTAGAAATGGTAAAAACTATTAAGAAGAAAAGTAAGAATATACTTGATTTATACTTGAACATTAAAAGCTATTATTTATATGCCGTTAATATATACACTTTCCTTTAAAAACATTTTATTTTTTTTGAATCTATTTTCAGAAATATAATTGCAATAAAAAGAAGAGCTAATTATAAATAAAAATTAACAGGTTACAAAAATTAGCATAACAAAAAGGAATTACAGCAATGTAATTCCTTTTAGAATATTTGTGGTTCTAAAAAACTGTTTACATTAAAACTCAATCTAAGACAATCTCTTGTAACATAGAGAGACACCCTATTTTTAATTAAACTATTTCCACAAATACTAATCTTTTAATTTGCACTAATATTTCTCACTCATTTTTAATTACTTACTTCTACAAATCCAGGTTCTGTCACAACCGTATATTCTTGTATAGAGAAAGTAAAATTATCAGATAGAAAAACATCGCAAAGAGTTGGTGACATTGGGGAGGCAAATATGGTCGTATTTGCTATTTGATCGTATGGGATGTTTTGATCATTACCCATATGTCCATCTATTACTTTAAAGTAAAATCTCCACCCTACAGTAATATTAGGAGTGTTTCCCCCTAGTGACTTTATTTTGGTAATTACTCCTCCATATACAGCCTCATTCCCCATTACAGTCACACATTCAGTTTCTAATTCAAAGTGAAAACTAGAATTTGGTGATTCTTGTTTTAATTCAGCGCTACCTCGAGCTCCATTTTCATCTTGATTACCTGTCCAAGTTATCGTCATTTCATCACGATCGGTTGGCATATAATGACCATTGGTGTTTGCACTAATATCACTGTCTCTTATACACATCTCCGAGCCCACGAGACAGGCAGAAATCTCGT
>OJDV01000388.1_pt1 | contig 15792 bp, 9 predicted proteins | sample 1592911 | NCBI WGS metagenome assembly OJDV01 (sample SAMN05416860, study PRJEB24817) | seawater metagenome | isolation source: Sea water | place: Canada:Atlantic | collected 2013-11 | reverse complement strand
TTGTTAGCAGATACTGTTTTGTAACTTAATGTATCCATTTAGTTCTTTGTCAAATGTTAATAAATCATTGTTTTTTCCCTTCAAAAAGGGCTGCAAATGTAATACTATTTAATTGAATTACAAGTAGTCGTGATTTAATTTTTTTGATATAAAAATTCAACATCTTTTTTTAGTTAAAATTCATATAAATATTAATATGGCTGTAACAAATTATCGAAATTGAAGTCCTTTAAGAAACCAATCATCAGAATGAAGAAATCATCAATCTTATTTTTAATGATCCTTTGTATTTCAGTTAAAGGATTGTCACAAAAAGAAACGATCAAAAAGGAACTATCAAAACCTCCAACCAGAAGTTATACAACTCAGTTTGTTGATGATGAATTAGCTCCTAAAATAGATGGAATTTATAATGATGCCGCTTGGGATTTAGTTGAATGGACCTCAGATTACATTCAAAATCAACCAGACAATGGTGCCGCTCCAATTGAACAAACAAAATTTAAAGTACTATACGATTCTAAAAATATTTATTTTGTTTTTTTAAATATTGACAAAGATCCGGGAAATATTGAGCGTCGTTTGTCAAGACGAGATGGATTTGAAGGAGATTGGATCGAGTTAAATATTGATAGTTATCACGATAAACGTTCAGCATTTTCATTTACAGTTACCGCAGCAGGAGTGAAAGGTGATGAATTTATATCGAACAATGGTAATAATTGGGATTCTAGTTGGAACCCTATTTGGTACACAAAAACTCAAATTACTGAAGAAGGTTGGGTAGCAGAAATAAGAATCCCTTTAACCCAATTACGTTTTAGTAATGATCAAGATCAAGTTTGGGGTTTGCAATCGACCAGACGTTATTTTAGAACAGAAGAACGTTCTCTTTGGCAACATGTATTGCCAAATTCTCCAGGTTGGGTTAGTGAGTTTGGAGAATTAAGAGGTCTTAAAGGTTTGAAGCCACAAAAGCAATTAGAAATTCAGCCTTATGGAGTTGCTCAATTGGATACTTATGAAAAAGAAGAGGGAAACCCTTTTAGAGAAGGATTTGACACTAAATTGGCAGCAGGATTAGATGCTAAAATTGGAATTACCAATGATCTTACTGTCGATTTAACTATCAATCCAGATTTTGGCCAAGTAGAAGCAGATCCTGGAGCAATTTCATTAGATGGATTCGAAATATTTTTTCAAGAACAGCGTCCATTTTTTGTGGAAAATAAAAACATATTTAATTTTGATATAGGAGGAGGTCCAGATAATTTATTCTTTTCTAGGCGTATAGGTCGAAACCCACAGGGATATTCGACCGCAGATATAGAAAAAGGAGAATATGAAGAGATACCAGATTTTACTACCATTTGGGGTGCTGCTAAATTTAGCGGTAAAACAGAAAATGGCTGGTCCATAGGGGTGTTAGAAAGTGTAACGTCAAAAGAATATACAAAAATAGAATTAAGTACAGATCAAGAATATTTAGACGAATTAGAAGAAGCAGGTGAAAAAGGAGAAGTGCGAGAAGAAATTGTGGAACCCTTAACCAATTATATGGTAGCAAGGCTTCAAAAAGATTTTAATGATAATAACTCATATATCGGAGGAATTTTCACTTCTACCAATCGAAATATAGAAGGAAATTTAGATTTCTTACATAAGAGTGCTTACACAGGAGGTTTGGACTTTAAACATAATTGGAGTGATCGTAAATTTTATATTAAAGGAAATTTCGAATTAAGTAATGTTAATGGTAGTGAAGAAGCGATTACAAGAACACAAACTTCTATTACTCATCTATTTCAGCGAGAAGATGCAAGTCATATAAGTGTAGACACTACATTAACATCATTAACTGGGACTGGAGGAAAGTTTCAAATTGGTAAGCAAGGAGGGGGTAATTGGAGGTATTACCTTGGTGGACATTGGAAATCTCCAAAATTAGAATTAAACGATATTGGTTTTTTAAGGCAAGCAGATGTTATTACCCAATATGCAGGTGTAACTCGAGTTTTTACAAAACCAACTTCTTGGTATCGTAGAGCTCAAATACAGGTAGAACAATTTACTACCTATGATTTTGAAGGAAATTATAATCGATTTCAAACAGAATTAAATGGGGATATTAATTATAAAAATAATTGGTGGTCAGAAGGAGGAGTAGCTTATAAACCAAGAATTTATAGTAATACGGTATTACGAGGAGGACCAAGATGGAGATGGTCCGATGAGCATTTTTTCTATTTCTTTTCTGGAACCAATCAATCAAAAAAGTTTAATGTAGTTGCAGGTTATGTCTATTCTCAAGCCAAACAAAATAATTTTGGCTTAAGAAAATATGAACTCCGTTTTAACTATCAACCTTTAAATGCATTAAGTTTTTCTTTATCTACCGAGTATGCTAGTAATCCAAATAAAACACAATACGCTTCACAACAAGATTATGTTGGAACTACGCGTTATATAACAAGTAAAATAGATCAGGAAACTTTAAGCGCTACTTTAAGGGTTAATTATACTTTTAATCCAAACCTTACTCTGCAATATTATGGGCAGCCTTTTATTGCTCGTGGAAAATATTCAGAATTTAATCATGTTAATAATCCTGTTGCGGAAGATTTAAACGAGCGAGTTACATGGTATAATGACAATCAAATAAGTTTTGATGATGGAGTTTATAATGTAGATGAAAATGTAGATGGTTCTACAGATTATTCATTTAGTGACCCTAATTTCGCCTATGTACAATATCGATCTAATTTGGTTTTACGTTGGGAATATATTCCAGGATCTGAAGTGTTTTTTGTTTGGTCACAAGGTATTACAGGATTTGGAGATGCACTTAACGACTTTGATACTATCATAGACAATCAATTATTTAGTCAGACGCCTCAAAACACTTTTTTAATTAAAGCGACTTATCGTTTTATGCTTTAATTCTTTGATATAGATTCCTAACTTCGTGGGAATTAATTAATGAGCTACCAACCAGTTTTCTCCTAATCCTAAATCAACATCTAAGTTGACAGAAAGCTTAAAGGCATTTTCCATTTCAGATTTTATGATGCTTTTTAAAGTTTCTAATTCTGGAAGATAAATATCGAATACCAATTCATCATGAACCTGTAATAACATTTTACTTTTATAATTGCCCTCTTTTAATATTTTGTAAATATTAATCATAGCAATTTTAATAATATCTGCAGCACTTCCTTGTATTGGTGCATTGATAGCGTTTCTTTCTGCTGCTCCTCTTACAATGGCGTTAGATGCATTGATAGCGTTTAAATACCTTCTTCTTCCTAAAACCGTTTGAACATATCCATTTTCACGAGCAAAATGTATTTGTTCGTTCATAAAACTTTTAAGTTTTGGATAAGTTATGTAATACGTTTCAATTAATTCTTTGGCTTCAGATCGAGATAAATCTGTTTGATTGCTCAATCCAAATGCTGAAACGCCATAAATAATTCCAAAATTGACCGTTTTCGCATTGCTACGTTGTTCTTTGGTAACTTCATTTAATGGAACATCAAATACTTTTGCAGCAGTAGAAGCGTGAATATCTTCGCCATTTTTAAACGCTTCAATCATATTGGTTTCTTCACTTAATGCAGCAATGATGCGCAATTCTATTTGGGAATAATCAGCAGCTAATAATGTGTAATCATCATTTCTTGGTATAAAAGCTTTTCTTACTTGTCTTCCTCGTTCCGTACGTATTGGTATGTTTTGTAAATTAGGATTGTTACTACTTAACCTTCCAGTAGCCGCAACGGTTTGCATATAATCAGTATGTACTCTTCCTGTTGCAGGTTCAACTTGTTTTGGTAAGGCATCCACATAAGTACTTTTTAACTTGGCAAGTCCACGATATTCTAAAATATTTCTTACTATTTCGTGGTCTTTTGCTAAATAGGATAGCACATCTTCAGCAGTTGAATACTGACCCGTTTTAGTTTTTTTAGGTTTGTCTACCAATTTCATTTTTTCAAAAAGAACAATCCCTAATTGTTTAGGTGAAGCGATATTAAATTCCTCATCTGCTACTTCATATATTTTTGAAACTAATCGGTCAATGTCACTATCTAAATCTTTAGCCAATCCATTTAAAAAAGGCACATCTAAATTGATTCCTTCTAATTCCATTTCTGCTAATACTTGTAGTAAGGGGATTTCAATTTCATCAAAGAGTTTTTGAGTGTTTGCTTCGCCTAATTCTTTTTCAAAATGTTCTTTTAACTGGAGTGTAATATCGGCATCTTCAACTGCATATTCTGTAATTTTATCAATTGGAACGTCCCGCATGGAAAGTTGATTCTTACCTTTTTTTCCAATGAGTTCAACAATTGAAACGGGAGTATAATTTAAATACGTTTCGGAAAGCACATCCATATTATGTCTCATATCAGGATTGATAAGATAATGTGCCAACATCGTATCGAATAATTTTCCTTTTACTGAAACATTATATTTTGCTAATACTTTAATATCATATTTTAAATTCTGACCAATTTTTTGAATGGTTTCATTTTCAAAGAATGGTTTTAGTATTTCAATTTGCTCCTGTGCTACTTCTTTGTTTTCTGAAAACGGAATATAAAATCCTTTACCTACTTCCCAAGAAAATGCAATTCCGACCAATTCGGCCGTAATTGGATTTAATCCTGTGGTTTCCGTGTCAAAACAAACCGATTTTTGTTTTAATAAATTCTGAAGAAACAACTTGGTTCCCATTCCTGGCTGAACGGTTTGATAAAAATGTTCGGTATTAGTAATGTTTTTTCTAGTACTTTGAGGAGTGTTTTCTGAAGGTTCTCCATCACCACCAAAAAGAGAAAATTGTCCTTGCCCTGCTGAAGAAGGTTCACTTTTAACTACTGGTTTTTCAACTTCTTTAGTAGTTTTGTTACTCGTTGCTGGAGCTGCATTGGTAAATGTTTTAGTAAAATTATCGATTAATCGTCTAAATTCTAATTCCTGAAAAAGGGCGGTTACTGCTTCCATATCGGGCTGAGACATTTCAAAATCTTCTTCATGAAATTCTACAGGAACATCTAACATAATAGTTGCTAATTGTTTTGAAAGAATCCCTAAATCTTTAGCAGCTTCTACTTTTTCTTTCATTTTTCCTTTTAACTCATGGGTGTTTTCCAGCAAACCTTCCATACTTCCATAAGCAGCGATAAACTTTTTGGCAGTTTTATCACCGACTCCTGGTAATCCAGGAATGTTATCACTTGCATCACCCATCATTCCTAAATAATCAATGACTTGTTCTGGGCGATCTACTTCAAATTTTTTCTGTATTTCTGGAATCCCCCAAGTTTCATAACCACCTCCAAACATAGGACGATACATAAAAATATTTTCAGAAACCAATTGTGCAAAATCCTTATCTGGTGTCACCATAAAAGTTTGGTAACCTTCTTTTTCCGCTTTTTTAGAAAGTGTTCCTATCACATCATCGGCTTCAAACCCTTCTTTAACCATAATTGGGATGTGCATTGCTTTTAAAATATCATAGATATAAGGGATTGCGATTTTTATCGCATCTGGTGTTGCATCACGATTGGCTTTGTATTCTGGATAGGCTTCTTTTCTGTCAACACTTCCACCTTTATCAAAACAAACAGCTAAGTGGTCAGGTCGTTCTCTTTTTATTACATCTAAAAGTGAATTCATAAAGCCCATTATTGCTGAAGTATCCAAACCTTTGGAGTTAATTCTTGGATTTTTAATAAAGGCATAATAACCTCTAAAAATTAAAGCATAAGCATCAACAAGAAATAGACGTTTTTTATCTGACATAGAGTGTTAATTTAATTTTATAAATCTACTAAACTTATCCTTCGAATTGAAATTCAATTTGTAAATTTCGGCACTTTTTATATACAATCTATGAACACAATATCTATAGCCATACATGGAGGTGCTGGTACCTTAGTAAAAGGAATGATGACTCCCGAAAAAGAAACTGCTTACAAACAAGCTTTACAAAAAGCAATGGATAGCGGTTATGCTATTCTTGAAAATGGTGGAACAGCAGTAAATGCAGTCGAAATAGCTGTTAAGGAGTTAGAAAATTCTCATTTATTTAATGCTGGAAAAGGGAGTGTTTTTACAGCTACTGAAACTCATGAAATGGATGCTTCTATTATGGATGGGAAATCTTTGGAGGCTGGAGCAGTATCCTTAATAACAGGAATTAAAAATCCTGTTTCACTTGCCAAAGACATCATGGAAAAGAGCGAACACGTTTTCTTAGCTGGAGATGGTGCTATGCAGTTTGCAAAAGCTAATAATTATACATTAGAAAATGCTGAGTATTTTTACGATGAATTACGTCATCAACAATGGTTGGATATCAAGGATACAGATAGTTTTCAGTTGGATCATGCGGCAAAAAAAGATTCTAAATTTGGAACCGTAGGAGCAGTTGCTTGCGATATTAATGGAAATATAGCTGCGGCAACTTCAACAGGAGGGATGACCAATAAGAAATATGGTAGAGTAGGAGATAGCCCCATGATAGGTGCAGGAAATTACGCAAATAACAAGACTTGTGCAGTAAGTTGTACTGGAAGTGGAGAATTTTTTATAAGAGGCGTAGTTGCTTACGATGTTTCTTGCCTAATGGAATACAAAGGTCTTTCTTTAGAAGAAGCAGCTAATGAGGTTATCAATAAAAGAATTTTAGAAATTGGAGGCGACGGAGGATTAATTGCAGTAGATGCTCAAGGTAATATTGCAATGCCATTTAATACCGAAGGAATGTATCGAGGAATAAAAACTTCAAAAGGAGATAACTTAGTTTCTATTTATAAATAAAAACCCCCTTCTCATTAAAGAAAAGGAGGTTAGAATCTGGTTTAATTTAGTTAGTATTATTTAATCAACCCCAATGTTTGTTATTTTAAAAACACAACCTTTTAATAGTATTTATCCCCATAAAATTCTATTAAAATAAGCCGTATTTTTAAAATAAAAATTTATTAAAAGCTTAAATCGCTTCTTTACAAAGGAAATAAATAAAAGAATTAATAACAATACTCAATTTGAGTATTCTTGGTATTATTTATAATGAAATTTTATTCATTTTTAATAAGGCAACTAGCTCACCTGTAGAGGAAATTTTAAGTTTTTTAAGAATATTTCGTCGATGGGTATCCACAGTGTTAGAAGAAATAAACAATTTTTTAGCGATATCTTTACTTGTTTTGTTTAAAATTAATAATCGAATAATATCTCTTTCTCGATTAGAAATTCCATCCGTTAATAATTTTTGAGAAAAATTATTAAAAAATTTGGTTTCATACTCATTGTTTTTATTTAAATATTTTGCAGAAGCACATACGTCCATTTTAACATTAGGATCTAAAACGGTATAATGAGCCAAACCAATAATGGGTTTGTACTCTTTATCAAAATCTAAAGGAGTCGTATTTTGTATAATGTTTACATATGCTCCTTTTGAATTTTTAAAACGATAGTTCCAGGTATAACTCATTTGTTTTCTGTCTTCTTCAGGTATTTCGTTTATAGTAAAATTCATTAACATATTTAATGCCGACAACCAAGATTCTAAATCATCTGGATGTATTCGACTCCAGAAATAACGCATCCCTTTTTCTTGCATCTTTACAGGATCTATTCCTAAACAGGAAAACATATTCTTACTTATATATTCAAAAGAAAGATCTTGAGTATTGGTTAAACAGAAAAATGTAGAGTTGTATGGTAAAAAGATGTCTAGTTCTATAATTTTCTCAATGTGTATATCAAGAGATTTATGTCCATAAGAACTAAAAATTTTACTGTACGAGTTTTTAATGTTTTTAAATAACATACTGAATTAGTAAGGTCCTAAAGTATATTAAAGATTTATAATGCACATATTTTTTAGATGAAGTACCCAAATATTAGTTGAAAGGCGTTTCTTACAAAACAGTGATAATTAGATTACTATAATTATAACATTGTTAAATAACTTGAATGTGTTTTTCGTATCTTTTGCAGCATTAAAATTATTATGAAAAAAATTCTATATTTAATTAGTTTATTTTTTGTTTTTGCTTGCTCAAAAACTTCCAAAAATGAAACAGCTCAAAAAGACCAGCCTCTAATCAACTATGTAAATCCATTTATTGGTACTGGAGGTCATGGACATACCTATCCTGGTGCAACCATGCCTTTCGGAATGATGCAATTAAGTCCAGATACACGCTTAGATGGTTGGGATGGATGTTCTGGATATCATTATTCAGATGACGAAATTTACGGATTTTCGCATACTCACTTAAGCGGAACAGGCGTTTCTGATTATGGAGATATTTTAATAATGCCTACCAATAAAATGACTTTTAACAATGGTGCCGATGGAAAAGAAGGATATAAATCGAAATTCTCCCATAATAATGAAGATGCGGAACCAGGTTTTTATAAAGTTCATTTAGACGATACCAATATCGAAGTTGAATTAACGGTTTCTAAACGAAGTGGAATGCATAAGTATCAATTTCCATCTAAAGATAATCAGTTTGTGATTGTAGATTTGATACATCGCGATAAAGTATTAGATGCAAAAATTGATAGGATTTCTGATAGAGAACTTCAAGGATACCGATTTTCGGAAGCATGGGCAAAAGATCAACGTTTGTTTTTTACGTTAAAAACTTCTCATCCTTTTAAGGATGTTTTACAATCTCCTCCAAAGCAAGAAATGGCGGGTGCTCAAAAAATAGCATTGACTTTTATAAACCCAAATAATGAACCGGTTTATATAAAAATTGGGATTTCAGCAGTAGATATTGAAGGTGCAAAAAAGAATTTAGAGGCTGAAATTGGAGGTAAAATTTTTAATGAAATAAAAAAAGAAGCTCAAGAAACCTGGGAGAAACAATTAGAAAAAATAATAATTGAAAGTAATAATATAGACTATAAAACTAACTTCTATACTTCTCTTTATCATACGATGATTGCACCCAACTTATATCAAGATGTAGATGGGCGTTATCGAGGTATGGATTTAAAAATTCATCAAAACACAGATTTTGATTATTACACAGTCTTCTCTTTATGGGATACCTATAGGGCAGCTCATCCATTATATACGATTATTGAGCAAGAAAAAACCAATGATTTTATCAATACTTTTTTAGCAAAATATGATGAAGGTGGGATTATGCCCATTTGGGATTTATCGGCCAATTACACAGGGTGTATGATTGGTTACCATGCAGTTCCTGTAATTGCAGATGCTTATTTAAAAGGAATTCAAGGATACGATACTGAAAAAGCTTTTCAAGCGATGAAGCATAGTGCCTACCAAGATAATTTAGGACTAAAATCCTATAAAGATTTTGGTTTTGTTCCTATGGAAGAAGAAAGCGAATCGGTTTCCAAAACATTGGAATATGCTTATGACGATTGGACGATAGCACAAATGGCAAAAGCAATGGGCAAACAAAACGATTATGAATTGTTTCTAAAAAGAGCTCAATTTTATAAAAATGTGTTCGATCCAGAAACGAATTTTATGAGAGGAAGGTTCAGAAATACTTGGTTTTCTCCATTCGATCCCTTCGAAGTAAACTTTAATTATACAGAAGCCAATGCTTGGCAATATAGTTTATATGCACCTCAGGATATTTCAGGATTAATGAATTTGATGGGCGGAAAAAAAGAATTAGAAAATCACTTGGATACTATGTTTACTGCAAATATGGAAACTTCGGGTCGAGATCAAGCTGATATAACAGGTCTTATTGGCCAATATGCTCATGGAAATGAACCTAGCCATCATATGGCTTATCTATATAACTTTGTAAATCAACCAGCTAAAACTCAAGAGAAAGTACATCAGGTTTTGACAGAATTATATAAAAACGATCCCGACGGAGTTTCAGGAAATGAAGATTGCGGACAAATGAGTGCATGGTATGTGTTGAGCTCACTAGGGTTTTATCCTGTTACTCCTGGTTCTAATCAATATGTAATTGGAACTCCTTTATTTGAAAAAGCGACTCTTCAATTAGAAAACAAAAATATATTTACCATTTTGGCTCAAAACATTTCAGAAAATAATATCTATATAGAGAATGTATATTTAAATGATAAAGAATTAAGCAGGACCTATATAAATCATGAAGAAATCATGTCTGGTGGAGAATTAAAATTTCAAATGACCAATGCTCCATCAAAATGGGGAACACTAGAAGGGCAAGAACCAAAAACTGAAATTACGGAACATCTAATTACTCAAGCACCATTTATAGCTGAAGGAGATATCGCTTTTAAAAATGAAACTCAAATTTCCTTATCCAATTCAAATAAGAATGCATCTATTTTTTATAGTTTAGATTCGGATGATTATAAAGCTTACACCAATCCTTTATCAATTACTGATGAAATTGAATTAAAAACTTATGCTGAAGTAAACGGGATTATTAGCGATACTTTAAATACTCAGTTTTATAAAATCAATCCTAATGTTAGTATAAAATTGGAAACCGAATATGCCAATCAGTATAATGCTGGAGGGAATAATGCACTAATTGATGGTATTCGTGGTTCTAAAGATTTTAGGACAGGAGCTTGGCAAGGTTATCAAGACACCGATGTTATTGCTATTATTGATTTAGGGAATGTACAACCTTTTGAAACAGTTGAAGTAAGTTTTTTACAAGATCAAAGAAGCTGGATTTTTTATCCAACAGAAGTGGAATGTTATGTAGCTTCTGGAAATACATTTCATAAAAATTTACCTCCGCAAAAGATAAAAGCTGAGGTAGCTTCTTCAGAAGCTAAAATAAAAACGTTACGTTTTAATACGGGAGGTTATAGTGCCCGTTATATTAAAATAGTTGCAAAAAATTTAGGCGATTTACCTAAATGGCATTTAGGGTCGCCACATCAAGGAAAAGCTTGGGTTTTTATAGATGAAATAACCGTAAAGTAATTTTAAACAAAATCCGCATCAATAGGAAGCGGCTTTACTTTTCTAGTTGCTATGTTGAATCGATCTCCATTAGAAAGTACATGTACCGTTAAATTAGCCATGGTCATAGGAGTGCTTTCTGATAATAATTTTTCGTTATTATGAGTTAAAGTTTTGGGGTCAAAAATGATAATCATCCCAGAGCCAATTACTTCAAATTCATTATTTTTAATGATCAGCCCTGTGTCTTCAGCTAAGCCAATTCCTAATAGGTTTGGATATTTAGCAACAGCTTCCGATTGTCTTCCAAAACGACCTCTCATTATAAAATGAGTATCAAAAATTAATTCAGGAATCAATCCCAATCCTTCTCGCATGATTACAGCTCCTTTTATAAAAGAATCAGTACTACTTCCTCCTGCAATCATTTCGTTAGCCATTACCATTGCACCCGCACTGGTACCTGCAATTACAAAACCTTCTTCGTTTTGATAACGGTCTAATAAAATATGATGAATAGTGGTTCCGCCGATTTTATCTGAAATTTTAGATTGATCACCACCAGAAAACATAATGCAATTTGCCGATTTTATTAAAGCGATAGATTCGGGTTTTTCAGAATCCTCTTTACTTCGAATATCTAAAACTTGAATATTAGTGCACCCTAATTTTGTGAATGCATCAATATAATTTTCACCTACCTCAACGGGAATGCTTGAAGCTGTTGGAATTACAATAATTTTAGAATTTATTCCACCACATTCTTTTACTAAATGTGAAAGAATTCCTTCTTCAATATATTCTAAAGTATATTTTTCGTGAGTATTTCTATCACCTTTGTCTTCATTTCCGCCAATTGGGATGAGCGTTCCTTTTACCATACTAAGATTTTTTCTCCGGCAAAAATAAACTAATTTTTTTACTGAAAAATGTATATATTTATAAACTTTCACTAGAATTAAAACTAAGTACCCGCTTTCTCGGGATATATATTATGGAAATAAGAAGCATCAACGCCATGCGTGGCCCAAATTATTGGTCTGTTCGCCGTCATAAATTAATTGTGATGGTTTTAGATTTACAGGAAATGGAAGAATTACCTTCCAATAAGATAAAAGGATTTCGAGAACGCTTAGAAGCAATGTTTCCAACCATGTATGAACACCGTTGTTCTGTTGGAACTCCTGGAGGTTTTTTTGAACGAGTAGAAGAAGGTACTTGGATGGGTCATATTATTGAACATATTGCCTTAGAGGTTCAGACTTTAGCAGATATGGATACTGGCTTCGGAAGAACTCGGGGTTATGGGGAAGAAGGGGTATATAATGTAGTGTTTTCCTATATAGAAGAAAATGTAGGACGTTATGCTGCTAAGATATCTGTAGCAATTTGTGAAGCATTAATTGCTGGGGAAGAATACGATATGACGGAGGATATTCAGAAAATGAGGGAGATCCGTGAAGATGAACGATTGGGGCCAAGTACAGGTTCTATTGTTCAAGAAGCTGTAAATAGGGGGATTCCTTGGATTCGTTTAAATAAATATTCTTTAGTACAATTAGGGTATGGCGCAAATCAAAAAAGAATTCAAGCAACTGTAACTAGTGAAACCAGTAGTATTGGAGTTGAAATTGCTTGCGATAAAGAGGATACCAAGTATTTATTAGAACAAGCCGAAGTGGATGTTCCTCGGGGAGATATTATTCGTCGTGAGCGCAGTTTAGAAGAAGCTTGTGATTATGTTAGATTTCCTTTGGTAATTAAACCAATTGACGGAAATCATGGAAGAGGAATTACTGTCGATATTAACAATCTTGAAGATGCTTTAGTAGCCTTTAGACATGCAAAAGAAAGTTCGAAAAGTGGAGCGATTATCGTAGAGAAATTTATTACAGGAGATGACTATCGATTGTTAGTTATTAATAATCAATTAGTAGCTGCAGCAATTAGAACTCCTGCACATGTAATAGGAAATGGAAAAGCTACAGTACAAGAATTAATAGATGAAGTGAATAGCGATCCACGAAGAGGGTTTGGTCATGAGAAAGTACTAACCAAAATCACTACGAACGAATTAACAAAAACGCTAATTAAAGCTGCTGGTTATACTTTAGATTCCGTTTTAGCAAAAGGAGAACGGCTCATCTTAAAAGACACTGCTAACTTAAGTACGGGTGGAACTGCCGAAGACATCACCGATATTGTGCATCCAGCAAATGTTTCAATGGCAGAACGGATTTCAAAAATTATCGATTTGGATATTTGCGGGATTGATATCATGACAACAGACATATCGAAACCAATATCTGAAACTGGAGGAGCGGTTTTAGAAGTTAATGCAGGCCCTGGATTTAGAATGCATTTGGCACCAACTACAGGATTACCAAGAAACGTAGCTGCACCAGTAATTGATAAATTATTTCCTAAAGGAAATACAGGTAGAATACCAATAGTTGCAATTACAGGAACCAATGGAAAAACAACAACAACAAGATTATTAGCACATATTGCAAAGATGAATGGCTATCGTGTTGGTTATACTACCAGTGATGGAGTATATATTCAAAATAGATTATTAATGACTGGAGACTGTACGGGTCCTTCCAGTGCAGAATTTGTTTTAAAAGATCCAACCGTAAACTTTGCTGTTTTAGAAAGTGCTAGAGGAGGTCTTTTAAGAGCGGGATTGGGTTTTGAAAAATGTGATGTAGCTATTGTAACTAATGTCGCGGCTGATCATTTAGGATTAAAAGGAATTCATACTATAGAGCAATTGGCTAAAGTGAAAGGGGTAGTGCCAGAAACGGTATTACCAGATGGTTATGCGATATTAAATGCAGATGATGATTTAGTGTTTAAGATGCGAAGAAATATAGAATGTAATTTGGCATTATTTTCTATGGATGAAAATAATCCTCACATTAAAGCACTTCAGCGAAAGGGTGGAATAACTGCTGTTTATGAAAATGGATTTGTTACCATTTGCCGTGGAGAGTGGAAAATGAGAGTAATGTTGGCAAAAGATATTCCTTTAACTTATGGAGGGAAAGCCAAGTTTATGATTCAAAATGTTCTGCCTGCAATTCTTGCGGCTAATATTCAAGGAATAAGTATCGAAGATATGAAAGCTGCTTTAGAAACTTTTATTCCTTCAGCATCACAAACCCCAGGACGATTGAATTTATTTAAATTTAATAATTTTAGTATTCTTTTAGATTATGCTCATAATCCTGCTGGAATGAGAGCATTACAAAAATTTACAGATGAATTAGAAGCAACTGTAAAAGTAGGAATCATAGCAGGAATTGGGGATCGACGAGAAGAAGACAATAATGAAATGGGAGCAATTGCTGCAGATATGTTTGATGAAATCATCATACGACAAGACAAGCGATTACGAGGAAAGACAGAAGAAGAATTAATAAAAATGTTGGATGATGGAATTAAAAAAAGAGATCCTAATAAGAAGACTTTAATTATTCCTTCAGAAAAAGAAGCAATAACCTATGCTGTTAAAAATGCAAAAAAAGGATCTTTAATTATTTTATGTAGTGATGTTATACCTGAAGCTTTAGATTTAGTTAAAAAGTTTAAGGAGCAAGAAGCAAATGGAGAATTAATACTTTCGGATTAAAACCTTTTTACATAAATGATTTAAAATGGAAAACCCATCACGTTGTGATGGGTTTTCGCCCCAAATTTGATTAATAACGAACGTTATCAACCTACTTATGTGATACGAAGTTACAAAAAAATGTTTATTGTATAAGAATATTAAGTAGATATATCACAGATTTACTTAGGCTAACCTTCTAGGAAAGTGTTTTTTAACGCAAAAAAACAATAAACCCTTTTCTTAAGGATTAAATACTGTGCTTCTAGTAATTGTGAAATAAAGAAAACCAGAAACTCTTCCAACTTAAGATCTATAAATTTGTAATTAGAGTCAAAAGCTATTAACATTGATTGATGTTAATTGAACATCTGTTAGAAATTGTTGTAACAATAATTAAAAAGAATACTCTAACCATTTTAATTTTTTAGCAAAAAAAACAAAACTCCCATACCAGAGATAGATGCTAAATAAATAAAATTTATTAATAAAGGAAAGCCATTATTACCCATAACACCTTGGTCTAGAGAGTTATTATTTACTTGTTCAGACATTCCAGAACCAATAAATAGTACTAAAAAAACCAATGCTAAAAGCAATAAATTTCTGATCCCCGGCAATTTATTTATAAAGCTTTTTCTTGAGCCGTTTTTTATGGTGGATTTAATAAAAGAAATAGATTTTGGAGTTGCAGGAGCAATATTTTTACACAACAAATTATGTGCATTAATCAAATCATCTACAGAGCTGTTTTGAACTAAAGAATTAACATCTGTATTAATAATAATACCATTATAAACTGCATAAGAAAGCATGTTGTTTATCTCTTCGCTTAACTCTTCTATTACCTCTTGGGAGATTCCTGGAGATATTCCTATTAACGGTTTTGAATTTTGTGTTTTTTTTGTTTCAGTCTTAATAACTGGGGGTGTTATAGTATTCATTGTCTGTAATTTTTAATTTCTAATCTAAAAGGGCATCTAAAAATTTATCTAAGCCTTCAGATTTAGCATATTCTAGAGTTTTTTCACCTGCTTTTACCAATTGTTTGATGTTTTCTGGAGAAGCATTAGACATGTCTGAAGAGTATTTTCTATCTTCTTCTGGTGTGTCTATTCTTAAATAAGAATCTGCATTAGTGGCATTTAATGTTTGAAAAATTTCACTCATTTGAAAAGCTACCGTGTCTATACTACCATCCATCATTATTTCAGGAATTAATTGTGCCCATTTAAGT
>OJDV01000387.1_pt1 | contig 15797 bp, 17 predicted proteins | sample 1592911 | NCBI WGS metagenome assembly OJDV01 (sample SAMN05416860, study PRJEB24817) | seawater metagenome | isolation source: Sea water | place: Canada:Atlantic | collected 2013-11 | reverse complement strand
CAAAAGTTAAATGTGTTAAATTTATATTATTTGATAAATCTATTTCTTGATTAAATTTATATCCAAAAGTTAAATGTGTTAAATTAATATTATTTGATAAATCTATTTTTGTATCAAATTTATTTCTAATTAAATTATTATGATATTTCTTAATCCAATTATTATTAGTTTCAATTGCTATTAAAGGATCATCATAATTACTAAACATAATTTTATTATATTTATTATTTATATCATAATAATTTATTAATTCTTCATTAAAATCAGGTTTAAATATTAACCAATCATCTACAATCCAGTAATTATTTTCCATTATTAAGATATTTAATCTTCTTATAATTTTTTTAAATCAATTTTTAATTAAATAATATTAAAATATTTTAATATTATTATAAATAAAATAAGATATAATAAGAGTATAATTTTATCTATAGAATTGCTTTTCCATAATATTTCTACCATAATTTTCTCTATTTTGTATATCGCTATTAAAGCTATATTTTCCAATATGATTTAAATTATGCTTGACATTAATCCATACCTGACCTCCAATATCATTAACTCTTTGACAAAAAGAATAATCTTCAGATAAATATTGTTTATCTTTAATCATACAACAAAATAATCCATACATTTTAGTATCATTATTAGATAATTCATCACTAATTATTTCTAATTCAGTATGTTTTTTATTTAATTTTTCAACAATTTCTCTTTTAATCATCATAAAACCAGTTGATGATTGATTAACTCTTATAAAATCTCCATTTTTAATTAGTTTATTTTTATCATTATACATAATATTATAAGCATAATCTAAACCTCTTGATGATGGATGTTCCTTACTATTTTGTTCATTTTGGATAGAATACATAAATTTATTCCAATTAAAACCTTTTTTAGGATAAACACAACAAGATACATCTTTATCAAATAATAATAAATCCATAACAGCTTCTGGTTGAAATTCAATATCTGAATCAATAAATAATAAATGAGAACAATCTGTATTCATAAATTTATTTAAAGATTTATTTCTTGCTCTTGTAATTAAACTTTCATTTCCTAAAAAATCTATCATATAATCAATATTATGTTGATTACAAAATTGAACCAATCTTAATAAACTCATTGTATATTGCATTGTAAGCATAGCATCATAACAAGGGGTTGAAATATATAATTTTTTATTCATAATATATAAATATTAAATTATTATTAAATAAATAATTATAAAAAAAATAATTTAAAAAGTAATAAGTTCATAATTTTTAAAATCATCAATATATGGATAATTTTTATTACATTTTATTGTTTTTAGATTTTTAGGTAATTTTTTTATTTTAAAATGATAACAATCAAACTCTAAATATTCAATTGAATTAGGAAGATTATTTAATTCTTTATTATAAGAATAAAAATAAAATTTTTTAATACTATTTGGTAAATTATCCAAATTTATATCATTAACACTAAGAATTAATTCTTTAATATTATTATGTAAATTATCAATTAAATATTGATTATTAGAACACAGAGATATTTTATTAACTGATAAAGGTATAATAATTGATTTTGTAAAATTAATACCAAATGATAAAGTTTTTAATATATTATTATTTGGTAAATATAAATTATTATTAAAAGAACCTAATGCTAAACATTCTAAGTTAATATGATTTGTTAAATCTAATGAATAATTATAATTATACATACAAATATCTTTTAAATTAATATTATTTGATAAATCTATTTCATTATCAATTCCTCTAACTAAAAATATTTCTAAAGCAATATTTTTAGTTAAATCAAGTTTTTGTTTAAAATTAAAACCAATTTCTAATTTTAAAAGATTAATATTATTTGATAAATTTAATTCTTTGTCAAAATTTTGACAAAATATTAAATTCTGTAATTTATTATTATTTAATAAATTTATATTATTATTAAAATCATATCCTAAATATAAATCAGTTAAATTATTATTATTTGATAAATCTATTTCATTATCAAAAATATTATAAACATAATTATCACAATATTCATCATTATAACAATTATTATTTTCAATAGCAATAAGTGGGTCATCATAATTACTAAATAATATTTTATTATATTTATTAATCATATCATAATATTCATCTAATTTATCATTAAATTCAGGTTTAAATATTAACCAATCATCTACAATCCAGTAATTATTTTCCATTTTTATTATTTAATTTTAATATATATAAATTTTTCAATTTTTAATTATAAACAACTTCAATAGAACATATTTTATTAAAATTAATTGATTTTTCTACATATTTAAATTTATTTGAATTTAAATTCTGTAAATAATCTTTTATAATTTTACATTCATTATTACTTTCACCTTTTTTATCATAAATAAATCCAACAGATACTAAATCGTGATAAAAGTATAATTTAGAAAATAAAGGTTCAATATATTTTTTATTTTCTAATAATTTTATTAAATTATTTGTTAAACATTCATTATATTTAAGAATTTCATCCTTTTCTTTTTGTTTAATTTTAATTCTGGATAAATAAAAATTATTATTATCATATTTTGAATATTTTTTTAATAAAGATAATTTAAGTCTATTATTATCATTCCATTTTTTTATTACTTCATCATATTTATTATAATAAATATTTAAATCTTCAAAATTATTATAATAAATATCATAATTTTTAAAATCAAATATAGATAAAGTATAAGATTGAGCTAATCCTTTACTCTTAATTAAATTATTATGAATAATATCAATATCTTTTGAATTAAAATTATTTTTAATTAAATTAAATTTATCTGATTTTAATATTTCTAAAGTTCCATTATGTTTATTACTACAATTAGGATAATTTATAATATTTATTTTATCTTCTTCATAATTAGATAATAATTGACAGTTTATTTTATCATAAAAGTGTATTAAATTAATCATATATAATATTTGAATATTTGTTTATATAATTAAATAAATTAATAGTTTTAATAATTTTTAAAATAATATATTATAATGGATAATACTGAAACGGATATTTATAATGTTTCATCAGGAGGAATAACTTCTGATAGAACAATGTTTGATAATAGAGGAAGATTTTTTGATGCTTATCAATTTAATAAAGAATTTGAAAAATATATAGATGATAGTAAAAAAAGAAGATTAAAAGAACAAAAATTAAGAACTCATGATTTAGAGAAAATAGAAAATACAAGAATAAGACCTTATAATATGTCTTTTTCAAAAATAATAAAAAATATTCAATCAATGTGGTTTCGTTATTATGATAATATTCGTAATGGAAAAAATATATTTGAAGGAGCATCATATGATGATTTATTTTATTTATCAATAACATTTATAACAGTTTATATATTATATATTATGATATATTTGATTTTTTCATAATTATTTTAATAATTCAGAATTACATTGTGAAAGCTCACTTCCATCTGGTGGAGGAACTGTTGTAAAATCAACATAATTAAAAAATTTATACATAACTTTATGTGTAGGTGTATTTTTAGAATCTTTAAGAACTTGTTTAAATTCTTCTAATTCTGATTTTGATAATTGATAATCTCTAACTTGTTTAATAACATATTCAAAACAACATCCACCGGAATCACAATTAGATTTAAAAAGATATGAGCGTATATTATAATTATCATTATCAAATCTTTCAAAGTTTGAAATTTGAAAATAATTTATAGTATAATCGTGTGTAATTTTAACATCATAATATCCTAATTTTTTACCTGAAACAAAATTATATCTTTCGTTATTCATATTATATAATAATAATTTATATTTTTTTTAAATAAAATTATAGTTTTGAATATTAAAATCTAATAAATTACCTCTATAAACATTTTCATAATCAAATAAATTAGATGGTTTAATATTATTATTATCTTCTATTTCTTTAGCATATAAATCAAAACCATTATAATAATTATTTTTATCATTTAATAATTTTAAATTATCTAAATATTTATTTAAAATATTTTCAATCATTTGTTTATTATTAATTACAATTTCTTTTGGAGCACCATTTATATTAAAATTTTCTATAGTTATTAATATTTTTAATTTTAAATTTACAAGTGTATTATAATAATCATTTACTAATGTATAATCATTTATACAATCATCATATGTATTAACAAAATTAATTATTAAAATTTTTAATTCATTAAATAATATAAAACTAAATTGTTTTAAATCTTCGATATTAAATAAAAAATCAATAATTTCAGGATGATTATCAGGAATATCATATTTATTTTTTTTAATTTTAAATTTTTCTTGTTCGTTTATATTTTTTGTATCAGTCATTGTTGAGTAATATTTAATAAATAAAATATATATTATTAATCCAACAAATAATGTAAAAGTAATTTCAATACTTGAAAATACTAAAATAGTTATAACAAATAGAACACTAAAAAAAAATAATGTAAAATTTGATTGACTATTTATTATATCATAAATAAAACTTGAATTTTCTATTTTATTTTTATTTTTATTTTCATCCATTAAATAATATTATATTATAAATATAAATAAATAATCATTACTATTAATAATTTAAAAATGAATGAAACTTATCACTATTTTATGCATAATAATATTTATGATGATACACAATTATTAAATAATATTGATACAATTATTGATACACTACATAAAGGTAATAATGAACTTTTAAAACATATTAATAATAAAGTTTTAACAGATAATGAACAAAGACTTGTTTTAATTAATAAAATTTTAAATTCAAATTACAAAATTAATTATAATTTAACTGATATTAAAAAATTTTTCACATTATTAACACCTCTTAATATTGAATATAATTTAGGTGATAAATCTTGGTGTTTTAAAATATTTGATGATTATTTATTAATACAAAATTGTGCTTTAAAAATAAATTTATCACAATTATTTTATGACATTTATATAAATAAAATAGTTAATATCCTAAATATTTCTAATATTAAATTTTATTATAAAGAATTTAAAGATAGAAGAAATTACAAAACAAAAGATTTAATTTTTATTGTAAAAATTAAAAATATTTAGAAAATTTATATTTATTTCAATGAATATAAAAACATCATAACTGGAAAAATATATTTTATATATTGTATATCAATTTTATAATATTGTATTTCTTTTTTTCTATAATTTTTATCAAGCCATTCTATTGGTAAATTATTATTATTTGTATTATCAGTAAAAAAATCAAAACTTTCAATCGCTCCTCTGGTTATTAATAATTCTAAATAAGGATCATTTAACCAAAATTTTTTTGTTATTGGATAATCAATCTCATGTGTTTTTAATACTAATTGAGGTAAATCATTATTATATATAATTGGTGTATTATTTGTTAATCCACCATCATAATATCTTGAACCATCTATTATTACACCCTCATATTTTGAAGATAAAATAAATGGTATATTTATTGATGCATCTATTATATCTAATAAATGTTCGAATGAATTAAATTCATTAATTATTTCACATTCTAATTTATAATAATTTAATTTTGATAAAACAATATTTAACTTTTTATTACATATTTTATGAGCGTTCTTTGGTAATAATTCTCTTATCACTTTTTTTACCGATGAATGAATATCTATATCACATATCTCTTTTGTTTTATAATATGTATTAAACCAATCATATACACTTATTTCACATAAATAACATACCGCTGATAATACACCTGCCGATGTTGCATAAATATTTCTTATTTCAAGTTTATCATCTCTTATTAATTTCTTTAACAAATAAAAAAAACCAACATGATAATAACCACAAAATCCACCACCACTTATAACCAAATCAATTTCTTTATAAGGAACATTCACATATCCTATCTCAATATTCTCAATTATATCTAATAACTGTAATGAAATTAAATTTTTAGTCATTATTTAATTACATATAAAAAAAATTATTTAATTATTTATTTAATCTTTTATAGAAACCTATCTCTAAATCTTTTCTGTTCTTCACTTAATTCCTTATTATGATCCGAACCAAATAATTTTGCTTTATCTATTTTTTTCTTTTTCTTATTTTCATTATTATTTGTAGTAATATTATTATTTTCATTAACATTATTATTTGTATTAACATTATTATTTGTATTTAATACAGGAGTATTATTACTTCTCCAATCATCATCATTATTATTTTCATTATTATTTTGATAATTATTATTTTGATAATCATTATTTTGATAATTATTATTTACTACATCAAAATTATTATCATTTCTTCCCCAATTATCTTCTTTTTCTTTTTCTTCTTTTAATCTTTTTTCTAATTCTTGTTGTTCTTTTAAGGCTTTCTTTTCTGCAATTTCTTTTTCCTTTTTAAGTCTTTTCTCTAATTCAATCTTTCTTTGTTTTTGTTTTTCATCATATATTTTCTTTATTTCTTCCTGTTGAATATTATAATTTTTAACTTTTTCAAAAACATTAGATATTGCTAAACCCTCTTCATCATTATTATCATTATTATTGAAAAAATTAATTAATCTTCTTAATGTATTATTATCAATATAAGCCTGACCTATTTCTGACTTACCAACACGACCCGTTCTACCAATTAATTGTAATATTGTATTAATTGTATTTAAATCACCAATTGAATCATTAATTATTACTGATGAAATTGCATAATTTGCTCCATAACAAAATGAATCATCCGCAATAATAAATGCTAATTTTCTTTCATTTAACAAATTTAATACTAAATTACAATATTCCGCATCTAAATCCTTACAATATAATCCCACACCCATATACAATAAAAATTTAATATCATCACTAATAACATAATAATTTATATCTATATTTTTACAATCTAATGTTTGTTTTACTAATGACTTATCATAATCCTTCACATATTTTGAAAATTGTTGAATATGCTCTTCACTATTAATCTGTAATTTTTTAGGAAATGGAAATGTAGGCTTTTTCTCATTTAATTTTCTTAATCTTTCATCCTTTGAACCATTTATATCTTCCTTCATTGTATCATTACAATTTTTAATTTCCTTATCAATAACTTCTATTTTTTTAATATAATTTTCATACATTTTTTTAACACTTGTAATCTTTAATTTTTCTTTTAATTTACTTATTATCTCATTAAAATTATTATCAACATACTCTTTTGGACTATTTACTGATATTAAACAACATCCTAAATATTTAAATGCATGCTTTGTTAATAATTTTTCAGGAATAATTTTATTATAATCTTCTGGAATATCATTTTTTATAAGTTTATTTTCATCAACATCTTTACATTTTATATTTATAAAATTTTCAAAATTAATTTCGTCATTATCACAAACCTTTTTTAATAAAAATAATATATTTTCTAATATATTCTCATGATCAAATGATTCTATTTCATCCATTTTAATACCCAAATTATATTCATCCATAAATTTATTTAAATTTATTAAAAATGTTAATGTATAAAATTTACCCAATAATGGATAATTCTGTATCTTATCTAAAAATAATTTCAAATCTTCCTTATTTCTACAATTAATATGAGGTGTAATTGTATTATTATTAAAATCTTTAATTATACAACCAACCAATACCTTATTAGATGAAATATCACATATTCTTGCTTCTTCATATTTATTTTGAAAATAATTAAAATAATTATCGATTTCACTCTTTAATGGTAATGTCGCTGATGATAATATCATCCTTTTTGATGAATTATATAATATCTGTGATAAATAGAATAATACCACATTATTATTAATTCCAATTGTTGGCTCATCAAAAAATACAATATATTCATATTTTTTTTCTTTCAATAACATATAAGTTGTAATATAATCACAAATAATTGCATCACACATACCCAACTTTTTCTCCTGATGACTTTCATTTGAATCAGATTTTTTTGCTTTACCACAATTATATGATGTTGTAATTTTATATGATGGTAATTTATCAATATTAATATCTACATTACTATCTATTTCATCAATACCATCTCTTACTATTTTATCTATTTTATAACTATCATCCGATAATTTTCCAACACCAATTCCAAATTTAATCTGAAAATTAAACATTAATTTTGCAACCTGTATTCTTACTGTATCTAACAAATCAGAACACGCAAATATAATCTTAATATTTGAATTATTCATATTTTTAATATATTTACAAATTGCAGTAATTGAACTAGTCTTACCCAAACCTGTCAAAACCCTTAAATTAATCATAAATCCATCATCAAAATTATTCTTAATATCATTTATTAATTCAACTTGAGTTTTATATGGCTTTAATTTAATTTCAGGTATTGTCATATCATAATTCGTATCAAAAATTAATTTTGGATATTCATTTGCTATTTCATAAATATTATAATTACATAACGAATTTAATTCCTCTATCTTTTTTGTAAAATCATCTATCAAATAATCAGATAATTCAATATCATAATTTTCCAAATAAAATATTTTTCTAAAATTTGTCTTATTCTTCTTTAAATTATATAATATTTTCTTTGAACCCAATAATATCTCTTTTATATTCCTATCATTTGATTTTTTATATTTCTTAATATAATAATCTATATATTTCATTAAAATTAATATTCTCAATTCAATATAATCTATTGACTTAATTAAATTCTCATATTCATAATCCACAATATTCTTCTCCTCAAAATAATTTTTTAATATATTCAAAATATCACTAATATTATTATATGAATTATCTAATGTAATCTGTATTTTTTTACTTACATTTTTACTCTTCTTTACATCATTCTTTTTAATTTTATCAAAATTTATATATTTATTTAATTCATCTCTTACTCTCAAATAATAATCATTACCAATAACAATTAATTTAATTTGTTCCGTATAATTATCATTATGAATATCTTCACCTAAATCACACAAAATCTTATTTCTTTTAATATCCGCATTTGATAATTTCTTTTCTACCAAAGTCCATAAAATATCACTAAATTTTGATGATGAAACAACATTATTATTTGACATTTTTAATCTATTTTAGATTATAATATTATTATTATAATTATGTTTATATTTCAATTTTTTATTTTTATTTTTATTTATTCAAAATTAAAATCAATATAATCTATCTTATTAATTATTTCATTATAACTTTTATTCATCACTTTTAATTGGTCTAATATCTGATCGAATGACGGATTTTTTATAAAATTTATACTCTTTAACAAATACATTTTATCACTGTAATTTATCTTAAAATAATCATCTAATGATAATAATCCATTATATTCATATTTTGCATCACCAAGTGATATAATATTTACTATATCATTATCATCCACTTCAGTCATCATATCTTTTATTACATCCTTAAATGTATATGTTTTCCAATCCTTTGACATCTTTGTTGATTTATATCTATCTCTGGCTGAAATAATCTGTATATTTTTTTCTTCTATAATATTTTTTGTTATTGGTAAGATTTTTAAACATTTTTCTATCCATTTAATATTTGCATTTGTAACTATAAATACATAACCCTTTTCATCTAAGGACATTAACAAATTACTTATCAAATCATCCAACTCAATAAAATATAATTTATATTCTTCTATATCATTCTCATTAGAAATATCAATATTATTTGATAGAACGAACGAAGTTGGAAAAGTGGTATCATCAATATCTACAAAAAATATATTAAATAATTCTATTTTATCATTCATATATTATTAAATATCAAAAATAAAATTTGATAAAATAATAAAAATAAAAAATTATATTAAAATATGGATGATGATTATATTAATTTAGATAATTATATAAATCATATTGAATATTTTCAGTTTGATTTAAATAATAAAAATCTTAAATTAAATCTTGTTGGTAAAGGTGAAGATATTGGTGATATTATCATTAAAGAAAATTTTGGAAAAAATAATGATTATACTATTTCTTCTTGTATATATAAATATGATGAAATTACTAATATTAAAGATAAGTGTATACCTCTTATAAAATTATACAATAAAAAAAATACTTATGGAGTTGGAATAATCTCTTATGAAAATATTCCAATAAATAATACTACTAATAATTTTGATGTTTTTTTTATTTATAAAACTAACAAATTTCATAAATTAAAACTTGAGAAGGATATTGATAAAAGTAATATTATAGAAAAATTAATTGATAAATTATTAGATTTAAATATTTTTATTTTGTAAATATTTATTACATAATAAGAACTAATTAATCTTAAAATTAAATATAAATAAAAAATAAATAAAAAATATTTTATAATAATTATTAGAAACATAAAAATATAAAAATATGGAACCTCAATTTATTATTATTGATGATATATATTATTATAATGCAGAAGAATTAAAAGAATTTGATATTACATTTTTTGAAAAAACAAATAAAACAATTCGTAAGATAATAAAAATTAAAAATATTCCTGAAGAAGAATATAATTATTTTTGTTTTAATAAAAAAGATAATAAATGGAAAATATCAAATAAAAATAAACCATCACCAAAAGCTAAATTATTCATTACAGAAAAATGGTCTAAACAAAATATTCCAAAATTTAATAATGAACTTACTAACAATTATGAAGAAGCACCTGATATTTTAGAATTAAATGATAATGAAAAATTTAAAGATGTTGATAATAATCCATTAAATATTGAAGTTAGAGGAGAAAGAAATGTTAATAAATGTTTTTTTAAATTAAAAGATATTATTATTAATTTTAATATGAATAGATTAAAAGATACAATAGAAGATAAAAATACTGAATATCAAGAAGATAAACATTATAAATATTTTATAAGTAAAAATAAATATAAAAAAACAAGTAAAAAAGAACTATATTTAACTTATTTAGGATTTGTAAGAGTATTATTTGTATCAAAATATAAGATTAAAAAAGAAACTTATTTGACAGTTATGAATTGGATTAATCAATTTTCAAAAATTAATGAAAAAGAATTTAAAATTAATTTTAAAACTAAAAAACAAATAAAAGAAGGATATGTTTATTGTGTTTCATCTCCTCAATTAAATGCTATTAAAATTGGTTTTTGGAGAAGTTCTATTCCATCTTTAAAGAGAAGATATATAACTTCATATGGAGAAAATATAGAATTATATACTTTTTATTCTAATAATGCAATAAAATTAGAAAAAATAGTATTTGAATATTTTAAAAATAATAAAATTACCAATGAACTTTATCAAAAAAAATATTTAACAAATTATATTAAATATATTCAAAAAAATAATATTTTTAGTCAATGAATAAATAATATTGTTATTTATAATTTTTTTAATAAAATTATTTAATAAATTATTTATAATATAAATTAAGTAATGAACGAACAAAATTATAATATATATAATGATGATTATGATATTAAATATAATAATTTTATTAAAAAAAATATTTCAATATCTTGTGTTTATTTATTATCATTAAATAGTGTTAAAGAATTAAGAGACACATTTAATATATCTAAAAATATTCCTGATGATGCTATTGTATGTAAATATGGTAAAACAGATGATTTAAAAAGAAGAATTAAGGAACATCAAAATAATTATAAAAAATTAAAAAATGTTGAATTATCCATTATGTGTTATTCATATGTTGATAAAAAATTAATTACAGAAGCAGAAAATCAAATAAAAAATTATTTTACATTAAATAATATGAAATTTGATTATGAAAATTCAAATGAACTTGTTATAATAAATAAAGAATATATTAAAAATGCTAAAAACACATATCAATTTGTATTTTCAAAATGTTCTGGCTCTATGGGCGAAATTATAAATAAAATGAATGAAATGGAACACGAATTTAAAATAAAAGAAATAAAATATGAAAATACAATTGACAAATTAAAAACAAAATTAGAAAATACAATTGATAAATTACAAAATACAATTGATAAATTAAAAACAAAATTAGAACATCAAAATGAAATTATGAAAATAAGAGAAAAAAAATTATAAAGAAAAAAAAATTATAAAGAAAAAAAAGATAAAAATATAAAAATTGAATCAAAATTTAAATATAAATAATAAATATTAAAAATGTCTTTATTTAGAACTAATATTAAAAAATTTGTTAATATTAAATATATAATTTATAATGATTTTATAAATTTAAAAACAGATATTAAAATTCCTGAAAATGATAAAATAATAGATAGAGAATATATAAAAGAAAAGGATTTATTAAATATTAAAAATGATTATATTGGTAGAATATTAAAAATGCATGATAATGATTATTATATTCATAAAAATAATTTAAAGAATGTTTCAACAAAATTAAAAGAAGAAATAAAAAAAAATACATATTTTGAAAATAGTTTTGAATTATGGAATATAACTAAATTAGTAAGGAAATATAATATAACAGGTAAAGATATATTTTTATCAATGACAAAAGATAATGAAGAATTTAATCAAAAATGGTTAGAAAAAGAAGTAATAAATGATTATAAAAGATTTGATTATTGTAATCATACGACAATAAAAAATAGTTTTTCAACAGATATTAATAAAAATGAAACGACATTAAATTTAAGAAGATATGTAGAAAGAGGAAATTTTAATGGATATAAACAATTAATAAATATGTTGGAAGAAAAAATAAAAGAAGAACCAAATTATAATAATTTATTATTATCTAATTTAATTAAAGAAGATGAAAAAATAAATAATAATAAAAAAATTAATAAAAATGAAATAATTATTCCATCAATGGATTTAAAAGGTAGAACATTATTTTATTTTAATCAAAATGATGATAATGAATGTAAAATAAAAGAACATACGGAATTTTATAATATGATAATAAATGGTAAAGAGGAAAAAATATTTAATTTGAGTAATTATTTTAGTTATAATTTAAGACCTAATTATGATTTATTTTTAATAAATGAGAAAGATTTAAATAATTATATTTTAACACCAAGAAATGAAACAGAATTAAGTAATTTATCAATTATAAATTGTATAATTTTTGGAGAAGATAATATAAGATTTGAGGATATAAATAAATTAATGACATTAGTAAGATTTAAAAGTATTCATTATTCAATAATATTGGATAATATTAATATATTACATTATGATGGTCAAAGAATAAAAATAAATAGTGATGATAAAGAATTAAATGAAATGCAGTTTTGTAAATATCAAGATATTTTAGAATGCTGTAAATGGTTAATACAAATAATGAATAATATTAATCCAGAATTAATAAATCATCATAATTATCATACATTAGTTGAATATTGTAAAAAATATGATAATTATTACGAACAAAGATTTAATAATTTAATAAATTATGAAAAATACAGAATTGAACAAATTAATTTTGAATAATTAAAGTATATCTAATTTAATTTTTATATATAAAAATTGATTAATTTATTTATAAAAGATAGTATTATACTATGGAAATTGATATATTTACAGATGGTTCATTAATAAGAAAAAAGGGAAAAATATATTGTGGTTATGGTATATATTTTCCTAATGGAGAAAATGATAATATAAGTAAAAAGTTTGATAAAGGTTTAATAACAAATAATCGTGCTGAATTATATGCAATATATAAATCATTAAAAATATGTAAAAAAATATTAAAAGAAAAAGAAATAGAAAAAATAAATATATATTCAGATTCGGAATATAGTGTTAAAACACTAACAATATGGTATAAAAATTGGATAAAGAATGGAAAAGATTATAAAAATAAAGATATAATTGATAAAACGGTTAAATTAATAAATAAATTAAATAATGTAAATTTTATTCATATAAAAGCTCATACAGGTAAAAATGATTATTATAGCTTGTGTAATAATCAAGCTGATGAATTAGCCAAAGAAGGAGCTTTAAAATAATTAGTTAATTCAATTTTTTTAATGTAAAGATTTTCTTCTTATATCAGGTAAAAAGTGTGTTTTATTTGCTTTATGATAAGTTGGAGCTTTTACAGCTTTTACACTGTAATAATTTATTTTAGGAGATAATTCCGGTGAATTACAATTATAAATATCAGAATTATTAGAATTATCTGAATTACTAGAACATTGGCGAGTTATTTTTTTATTTTTTTTTCTTGGAGAAGATATAGGACTTATATTTTCAAAAGTAGAATTTGGGGATATTGAAAAAATATCATTATGCATATCATTAATTTTATCTGTTAAGAAATCTAATGTATATAAAATTTTAGAAACTTTTTTTTCTAATGATAATAATTTATTATTTATATCGTTAATTTGTAAATTATTATGTTTGTATTTAGACATTAAAAATAATATATATTATAATATTTTTAAGTTATAAAAAATTAATTATTTAAGCATATAACATAAATGTCATATAAATTAAGAATACAAATATAAGCCCACTTGAAATCATAATTTGTTTATCATCTAAACCCATAGAAAATCCTGCTGAAATTAGAATTAATAAAATTAATAAGAAACAAATAATATTAAACATACTTTGATAAGTGTACATATATTCAGCTTCAGAAGGTAGTTCAGGTTTTCCATAGGATGCTGTAAAATAATAAACAACAAATGTAAGAGCAGCAACTCCAGCAGCACCTAAAGCAAATTTATTAATTCCAGGGGGAAGAAGAGATGGTTTAGAAGTTTCTATAGTATCGTCCATAATATATAATAATTATATATAAAAATTATTTCAAAAAATAAAAATTATAAATATTAATAACTTTATCATTTTTTTCTTCTATATATTTATTTTCATTTTCAATAACTTTATATAATTTTAAGCACCATAAAATATTATTATAGTGTTTTTGAATTCTTTCACAATCAATTTTATTTAATGAAAAATTTAATTTTTTATTTGGATTATTTTTAAGACAATAAATTAATGTATAAATATATTCAAAAAAATTATTTTCATTAAAAATATTATTCTCAATAATTTTATGTTTATACAGTTTTTTATAATTATTATAAGCATTAATTAATATATCAAATTCAATATTACTAATTTTTGGTAAATAATCATTACCTAAAAGAAGCATTATAATAATAAAATCATAATTATAATTATTATAATAATCATTATACTTAATAAATTCAAGTTGATTTGGTTTATTCATAATTTGAATATTAATATTATGTTTAATACATAATCCAGAACTAATTAAAATCATATCAGAATCACCACTAACAATACAATTATTTTTAGTTTTATATTTTTCAATATGATTAAGTATTTTAATATCTCCCTCTCCAGGATTACTATCATCATCAATAATAATTTGAAATGTTTTAAGAAATTTTTTTTTTATTTGATTTTTAATTGCATTATTAATATAATTTTTAAATTTTTGTATTATTTCCATTCCAGGTTTAATAGGTTGTTTATCATAATCATCAGAATCTGAATATTTTCTTTTTCTAAGATTTTTGGGATTAATATCTTCAATATTATCATAATTTCCGTCAAAAATAATAAATACATATTCATTAATACTAATTATAGAATCAAAATTATGTATAAAATTATTAACTTTATTTTTTAAATCATTATCATTTTCACATTTATATATGAGTTGATATAATAAATAATTACCATCTAAAAATATAGAATCAAAATTAGTTATATTATTTCTGTCTCTTATACACATCTCCGAGCCCACGAGACAGGCAGAAATC
>OJDV01000386.1_pt1 | contig 15882 bp, 11 predicted proteins | sample 1592911 | NCBI WGS metagenome assembly OJDV01 (sample SAMN05416860, study PRJEB24817) | seawater metagenome | isolation source: Sea water | place: Canada:Atlantic | collected 2013-11 | reverse complement strand
AGATTTCTGCCTGTCTCGTGGGCTCGGAGATGTGTATAAGAGACAGACCATGAACTGAGTGGTGCCATCCCGCACGAGCTGAACGGGCTGCGCGATCGTGTCCACGCCGAGCGCCTCACGCTCGGCCACGGTCAGCGGCTCGACGTGCTTATCGCGAATGGCCGAGGTGTTGTTTCGGTAGAGCTCGAGTCCGCGCTCGGGAGTCACGGCGACCATCTCGACGTCACCTTCGCGGGCGCGCTTCGAGAACTGACCGGTCGCCGCGGCGGAGCGTGCGGGTGTCTTGATGGTGAGGCCATGCGCCTTCTTGATCGCGGCGGCCTTCTTCTCGACGTGCAGCTGACCCTTCGACGAGAGCGCCTCGAAGCCGCCCTCTCCCTTGGTCTGAGGTGGAGCTGACTCCGCCCCGAAGCCGGGCTCGCTGCCCTCTTCGAAGCCAGGCTCTGCCGTGACCTCGAGAGAGCGAGGCGGCATTCCCTCATCCTGAGCGGACGCGACCTCAGGGACGATCATCGCGGCCATCAGAAGCGGCAGCACGAGTCGTGGATTCAGTGTTCGGTTCATGGCGACGCTCTCAATCATCTCAACGCGTTGTGACCTCTGGGGGCTCATCCTTGAGCTCTCCGTGGAGGAAGTGAGCCATCCTGGGCATGGACCGGGGTCGCGTCAAGTAAAAGCTTGGCATCGCATGCGCATAGCGCGTTCCTGCGGGCTACCTGAGCGGCCAGATGGCGAGGTCGAAGCGAACGAGCCTCCTGGGGTTCCAGTGGCGCAAGAGGATTGATTGGAGACCGTTGGGTTGGCCGGTGAGGGCGCGCGCCGTCGCGATCGACATGTCGAGGACGCCTCGGTACCTGGTCTCCTTGTCGCGGCCGACGTTCACGTGCCACACGCCGTCGTCTCCCACGACCCCGTAAGGTCCTCGATCGTTGACGCGACACCATGCCCGCGCGCCCGACGCGCGGCGTTCGATCAGCACCATCGTGTCGAAGGGCAGCGTGCGGTGCGCGCAGGTCTGGGAGCGTTCGGGTTCGAACGCCTCCCCGTTCGCGGTGATGCCTCCGTGCCAGGACCCGTCACCGTACCAGGAGGCGAGCCCGCGCTCGTTGACCGGAGGGACCTCGAGCTCCGGCATCTCGATCGGCGTACCTCCCTGCGACTGTGCGTACATGGCGAAGAGAAACCCCATCTTGAGCAGCGACATCGTCCTCGTCCTCCATCGCGAGCGTGGTCGGTCATCCCTCGCGCGTGGTGTGCCTCGCGTGACGGACTCAACCCCTCTAGAGACACCCAGCGGCTGCGTCAAGCCCTCGCTCCGTGCCGCCTCGCCTGCGTTGCATACCCGCCACCTTACATGTACAAAGCCCCGTCGTACGTTCGGTTTGTGCGCCCACGTCAGGATCCTAACACTGCCTGCCGTGGTCACGACAAGACACCGGACGACCTGATGTAATCAGCGCGTCGTGGGTCTCATAAGGTCCACGGCATGGGCGTGTGTTTCCCGGCCTGCTCCTTGCAGGAGTAGCTCCGGTGACATGACAGTGTAACCTCGGTGAACGCCCTCTCGGGGGCACTCCGACCGATACCCTTAGATAAAGCAGGAAAACCAACATGTCTCATTCCCTTACTCAGGAGGAACGCATGACGAGGCCGATATGGCGCGCGCTTCTTTGCGCGTCGATCGCGTCGATGAGCTTGTTCGCATTTGGATGTGCACAGACGGTCGATGACATCGATCGCACCCAGCCGAACAAGATCTCGAAGTCGATCTTTGAAACTCAGAAAGAGTGGTACTTCAGGCAGACGATCGTGGACACGGACCAGCAGGGTTCGTTCTACTTCGAGGGCGTCCAGTCCTCGCTCAAGCGCGTGCGCTGGGTGATCACACAGGACGTCCTCTACGCGTGCTCGACGACCCCGACGGTCGAAGGCCCGCTGATCAACGACTTCCTCCCCGACAACACGTGCTACGGCATCGTCGCGGCGTTCCCGATCGTCGATCACTTCGACGTCCAGCGCGCCTACAACACGGCGACGGGCGAGCAGACGAACCTGATCGTGGAGAACCGCTCCGACCGTAACTGGTTCGATCGCGAGTTCATGCGCGTGAACTGGTCGCGCAACATGGTCGACGGCCTCGGCATGTTCGGCAGCTACTTCGGTTGGTTCGCGTCTGTCTCCTGGGACATCCCCCAGGACGACAACTACGTCGAAGCCGACCGCGCCAGGATCTCGTCCGATTATATCGAGACGACGTCCATGAACACGTACAGCCCGGACATCTACGCGTGTTTCTACAGCTTCGGCGACATCTACAACTGCGAGGGCGGCCTCGTCCGCATCCGCAACTCCTTCGCCCCTGTGCCCGAGGAGAAGACGTTCGAGCCGGTGCTCCATCGCGACCGCGAGTACGTCACCAAGAACGACGGCTCGCTCCTCTACACGACCAACGTCTTCGATCCGTCCCTTGGGCTCCAGTTCGAGGCCGAGTGTGACGAGAAGACGCAGGACTTCCTGCTCGAGCAGAACGGCGACTACGCCGTCCAGCGTTGTACGCCTCGCACGTTCGACTACTTCGGGCGCTTCGGCTTCTTCCGCACCGAGAACGGCTACTTCGATCTCGACCGCGGCGTCGCCGAGGACAACCGCCTCTACTACGCCAACCACTGGAACATCTGGCAGACGGCCTACGACGCTGAGGGCAACCTGCTCGACATGTCGGAGCGTAAGCCCAAGCCGATCGTCTACCACCTCAACCCGTCCTACCCGCGCGACATGATCGAGCCGGCAAAGATCGTCGAGGCGGAGTGGGATACGCTCTTCAAGGAGACCGTGCGTCTCGCGAAGGGTTACGACACGATCGCGCAGGTCGAGGCGGAGCTCGAGGAGCTCTACGGCGACGCGCGTATGTACAAGATCGAGGCCAACGGCTGTATGCCTGGCGAGGTCGACTCCTGGCTCAGCGCCAGCGGCGACCGCGCCGCCGACGACTCGGCCGATCCCCGCGCCATCGTCGCCAGCTACGCATCGAACGGCGAGGGCAGCGCCCTCGTCGACCAGCTCTGGAGTCTCCCCATCGAGACCCGCAAGAGCCTGTGCGCCGAGCTCGAGTTCGCCACGGAGGCCCGCACCGACAAGTCGAAGCGCTTCCAGTGGCAGCGTCCCGGCGACGTGCGCTACTCGTACTTCTACTGGGTCGAGGAGTTCAACAACTACTGGTCCGGTTACGGCCCGTCCTCGGCGGACCCCATCACCGGTGAGATCATCTCCGGTACGGCCCACATGGCTGGCACGTCGCTGCGCATGACCGCCGCGTACGCCGCCGACCTCATCCAGTACATGAACGGTGAGCTCGACCCGAACGACCTCCGCTACGGCGGGAACGTCCTCGAGCAGACCCGCGAAGTGCGCCGCAACACCGAGAACACGCTGAGCCAGGGGCTCGACGTCCTCGGCAAGCGCGAGTTCACGCGTAAGGCGACCCAGGGGCTGGGCGTCGATTCGGTCAGCCCGACCAACTTCTCCCGCGCCCCTCGCCTCGAAGAGCTCCCCTCGGAGTTCCTCGAGATGGGCGTCAAGGAGTCGATGGCTCAGGCGACCCGCATCTCCCGTGCGGCCGTCGACGCCAAGCGTCAGGACACCCGCTTCGTCGACTTCATGAAGCGCCCCGAGGTCAAATCTCTCCTGCTCGCCGATCCGCAGCTTCACGCTGCTGCTGACGCGTTCGCGCGTGAGAAGACGGCCAAGGTCCGCGACAACCTCACCGACGAGGACATGGAGCTCGCCTACATCGACCTCCAGTCGCCGATGGCCGTGGGTTACCGCAACGACACGAGCGACAAGTTCTTCGCCGAGCAGAACATCCTGACGACGAAGTCCATGATGACCGCCGTCGAGAGCCTCGTCACGTACGAGGGTGTCGCCGAGGCCTTCAAGGGCAAGGATCGCAAGGAGATCCAGCGCTACTTCATCGAGAAGATGTTCGTGGGCACCCAGCTCCACGAGGTCGGCCACACGCTCGGCCTCCGCCACAACTTCAACTCGAGCATGGACGCGATCAACTACCACGACGAGTGGTGGCAGATTCAGAAGGCCGTCGCCGAGGGCCGCCTGGCCCCCGAGGACGTCACCAAGATCACCGATCGTGACCTCATCGCCGAGATCACCGGCCTCACCGGTGAGGCCCTCGACGACGTCCCTTACCTGAACGAGACGGAGTACCGCCTCGGCTCGGTCATGGACTACACGGGTGACCTCACCGGCCGCTTCGCCGGCCTCGGCAAGTACGACCAGGCCGCCATCAACTTCGTGTACGGTGGCATGGTCCAGCGCTGGACCGACGACGTCGTCAACGCGCTGCCCAACGGCTTCTCCTTCGAACTCTTCGTGCGTGACTACCGCGAGCTCCCGCTCATCATGAGCGCGAGCACCGGCGCCGACCGCCAGCTCGACGGCATCGAGAACATCCTCAACGGCCGCGAGTGGGTCTCCATCAAGGAGGCCACCGAGCTGGTGCGTCTGGGCATCGAGTCCAACACGAGCAACTGGCACGAGGGTCCCATCGACCCCAACGTCGAGCCGCTCAGCGCCTCGAACCCCCCGTTCCAGGGCGTCGTGATTCCTTACAACTTCTGTACGGATGACCGCCGTGACTTCACGCTCGGCTGCTCGGTCTTCGACTGGGGCTCCAACCAGCGCGAGATCGTCAACCACTCGTTCAACACGTACCGCATGTTCCAGGACTTCTGGCGCTGGTCGCGTGGCAACGTGAACCGCTACGGCCAAGGTATCAACGGTTACTACGGCCGCCTGTTCCGTACGTTCAACATGATCTCGACCCCGTTCCGCTTCTACTCGATCTACCGCATCTGGGACCTCGGCACGTTCACCGACGACCTCCGCGAGGCGGCGATCGATTCGGGTAACTTCTTCTCCGAGATCCTCGCGATGCCCGAGCCGGGTCGTTACTGCCTGTCCGACGCCGCGGCGTCGAACTCGAGGCTGAACACCAACTGGTTCTACGATGTGCGTGACACGTACTTGCCCGCCAACACGGACGTCTCCGCTGGCGCGTGCTCGGACTTCATCGACCTCCAGCCTGGCACGGCGCAGTACTACGGCTACGACTTCACCAACGAGTACGAGTTCCGCGTCCGCTACGTCGGTACCTTCATCGACAAGCTCATCGCGACGCAGGCTCTCTTCAACGTGTCGTCGAACTACCTGTTCAGCCAGTTCCTCACCGACTCACGCGCCACGAACGTGTCCTACTGGACGCTGTTCCAGGACGAGATGCTCGGCATGATTCGCGGAATGGTCCTCAACGACTACAACACCTTCGGTGGCATGTGGGACGATAAGACGCAGAGCTACATGGCTCCGCGCATGATCGACCGCAACGCGTTCACCTACGGCACGCCCCGCGAGGACGAGGACATGCAGCGCGTCTTCTCGCTGCTCAGCTTCAACCACGAGTTCAACGCGATCATCTTCGCGATGATCACCGCGGGCACCTGGGCTGACCGCCACGTCGACTTCCCGCAGTACCTCAAGATCGCGGTCGATAACACCGAGATCCAGGAGTACGTGGGCGTCGAGACGGCCGAGTTCGTCAACTCCACGACGGGTCAGAAGTACGTCGCTCCGCAGACCGCGGACGGCAAGTCGATCTCGTACGACATGGTCCAGTGGGCCAACCGTCTCGAGAACGCCTGGCTCGACTCGGAGGAGCGTGCCGAGCAGCTCAAGACCGACTTCGACACCAAGCGTGAGAACTACGACCTGAACTACAACCCCCTCAACTGCGAGGACGAGAACCTGACGGCCAACGATCAGGAGCTCGCCGTGGTCTGCGAGGCTCAGCTTCAGTACGACCTCGGCCGCGACACGGCAACGTTCCGCAGCGAGCAGCTCCAGGACGTCGTCGCCAAGCTCGACCAGGTCCGTTACGTCTGGCAGGCCCTCGGGCCCAGCGCGTTGCGCTGACGTGACGTGAGCCGTCGCGCGCCCTCGTGGCGAGTGGCGGCTCGGTCACTCCACCAAAGAGGCCGCGTCGACTTCATGTCGGCGCGGCCTCTCTCGTTCGTGGACCCTGCCTTGGCGGGTGTCTACACTCAGGATATCCCGTTCGTCCACGCTCGTGCTGGAGGTCGATCATGCGCCTTGCCCTCAATGCCACGCTCGCCATGTGCTTCACGCTTGGTGCCGTAGGTTGCTCCGACGACGCCTCTCCACTCGACGGCCTGGACTCGGGTGTCATCCGGGACATCTCCGATCGGGACGCCACACCCTCGATGATGGACACCGACGACGATGAGGACGCCTCATCCGACACATCGGACGAGGCGGACCTCCCTCCTCGCGAGGAGCGGGTCGAGTCGATCACGTACCTGCGCTCGTTCAGTGGGTGTGAGCTGCCGACCTGTCAGGTCGAGCTGCTCTTCTCCCTGACAGGCGAGACGATGCTTCGCTTTCAGATGGGGAACATCACGAACCAGGAGGTGCTCAAGCCCGAGGAACTCGAAGAGCTCAGGATGATCGTGGGTGACGAGATCTTCGTCTCGCGCATCCGAGAGGGCTTCAGCTGCCCGTCCGTGGTGGAGCCCGCCGACTTCCTCGTGCGTCTGCGCACGGTGCATCGAATGCCCGACGGCAAGCTCGACACCGAGCTCACCGACGTGACGGGGTGCTACTACAGGGACGGAGCGCCGCGCGCCGACGGCTTCATCGACTTCGCCGAGAGCATGTACACGCGCTACTACGGCGAGCTCTGAGTCACCGGAAGTGCCTCAAGGTCGCTTCGCCCTGGAGCTCGAGTATCCGGGTGACCTCGGGGGACAGCGCGCGCTCTATGATGCGCTTGAGCCCGAAGACGTTCACGTCGTAGTTCAGGGTCGCGTGGACTGCGCTGCCCCCTGGGACACCTTCGATCGCGACCGAGCCGCGCGCGGCGTAGTAGCGCTGCCAGTTCTCAGGCACCTCGGCGACGATGGCGTAGGTGTAGCGGAGGGTGGTGAGGTCCCATGTCCCGCGCTCCTCCCAGTACACGTGGCTGGGCGCCTTGGACTCGTACTTCTTCAGGAAGCTCGGGATCTTGCCTGCCGTGGGCGCGGTGTACCTGAGGACCCTCTCGATGCGGTCGCCGCTGGCTTCGAGCGAGGTCTCCTCGATCGAGGAGACCACGTCGATGGTGCGGACGAGCTCGTCGAGGAACGCTCGACCGAGCATGTGCTCGAGGACGTCCTTGGGGGCGGCGGCGGCGGCGGTGTCGTGTGTGATGACCACGTTCAACTCGATGTCATGGGCTCGGTTGGTATGCTCTAGCTTAAGCTCGAACACGCCCGCAACAAGTAGGCGGAATGCGCCGTCAGGTCACCTGATGATGTCCAGCAGGTTCGAGAAGTCGTCGCTCCACACGAGGTCCTCGTCGTGCGAGGTGGACTCCTTTGCGCGCTCGTCTGCCAGGATCGCCTCGGTGGTCGCGTCGTCGCGGGTCACGAACATCCACTCGCTCGCGCGGACCGCGTCTTCTTCTTGCTCGGGGGTGGGCAGGTGAACGAGGTCGACGACTCTGTAGCCCGCGTCACGCGCGAGCGCGGCGACCACGAGGTTCACGTCGAGGTAGCGGTTCGAGACGTGGAAGGCGAGGACGCCGTCGGCGCTGATGCGTGAGGTATAGAGTGCGAACGCCTGCCTGGTGAGGAGGTGCATCGGGATCGAGTCCGATGAGTAGGCGTCGAGGATGAGGAGGTCGTAGCTGGGGCGCTCGGGGACGAGCAGGAGCCGCCCGTCTCCGAGCTCGACCCGGCAAGGCTCGCCGCAGTCGGAGAGGTAGGTGAAGAGCTTCGGGTCGCGCGCGATGCGCGCGACCTCGGGGTCGATCTCGAAGAACTCGAAGACGTCGCGAGGGCGCGCGTACGAGGCGATCGCGCCGGCGCCGAGCCCGACGATTCCCACACGCATGCCGTCAGGGTGTGCGCGTTGAACCTGCTCGAACCCCAGCCCCAGAGGCCCGCTCGGGTGGTAGTAGGACTTCGGCTCACGGCGCCGCTTCGGGTCCGTGCTCTGCTCCCCGTGGTTGGTGTTCCCGTGGAGCAGGGTGGTCGTCCCCTTGTCGTTGGAGAAGACTGTGTAGGAGCCGAAGTAGCTCCGCGTACGCTCCAGGATGCGGTCGCTGTCGGTGATGAAGGCGACGGTCGCCAGGAACGCGACCATCGTCGCTCTTCCCCAGGTCCGAGTGCTCCAGAAGCATGGGATGATCGCCAGGCTCAAGAAGAGCACCGAGAGGACGACTCTGGGGTCCTCGAACGTGCTTACCTGGGCGACGATGACGTGCGTCGCGTCGGCGAGGACGAACAACGGGGCGATGACGAGCGAGACCGTGCGCGCGCGGCTCTGCTCCTTCCACTGGGGGAAGAAGAACACCGCGAGCGCGACGAGCAGCGGGTACTCGAGCGGGCGATCGAAGATGAGCGGAGCGAGCAGCGCGGTGAAGGCGCCGCCGATGACCCCACCCAGCGACATGAAGAGGTAGAACTCGGTGAGGCGAGATGGGTTCGGCCGCCTGCGCACGAGCTCGGCGTGGAACACGATGCAGATGACGAAGAAGCCGCCAAGGTGCATGAACAGCCTGGCCAGGATGTGCTGGACGTCGACGAAGACGAGCGAGACGACGAGGACGATGCCTACGAGTGGTGGCAGGTTGTCCGGGTGCAGCGCGCGCGGCAGGCGATCCTGGCGCGCGAAGACGATGACGAACGTGGCCAGGAAGAGGGTCAGGGGCAGGACCCAGATCATCGGGATCGCCGCGATGTCCGTGGTCAGGTGCGTGGTGACCGCGAGGATCAACGCAGACGGGAGGGCGGCGAGCCCGACCCAGGCCATGCGCTCACGCCAGGTGGGCGCGACGTCTTGTTCTGCCACAGAAGGTGCGTCCTCCTGCTCCTCCGCTTCGGGATCACGGGCGTTCGAGATCGCGAGGTAGGCGCACGCGCCGACGAGGAAGAGGAAGCCGATGAACAGGGCGGACCACATGCTCGCCTGCTGACCCAGGCGCAGTGAGGGTTCGATGAGCGTGGGGTAGATGAGCAGGCTCGCGATCGAGCCGATGTTGCTCGCCGAGTAGAGGTGGTACGGGTCCTTCGCCTGCGGGTGAGTTGTCGACGCGAACCACGCTTGAAAGAGCGGCGCAGACGCCGAGAGCGCGAAGAAAGGGAGCCCGACACCCAGCGCGAGCGCGCCGAGTAGCCACGAGACAGGTGCCGTCCCCGCGGGAGGGTCGGGGATGGTGAGCGGCAGGACGATGAGTGACGTGACGAGCAGCGCCACGTGCGCGATCGCCTGGCCTCGCAACGAGAGCCGCCGCGTGAGGAGGTGCGCCCAGATGTAGCCCCCCAGGAGCATTGCCTGGAAGAACACCTGCGCGGTGTTCCACACGACGGGGGTGCCACCCAACCCCGGGAGCATCATCCGCGCGACCAGCGGCTGGACGAGAAAGAGCAGGCAGGAGCTCCACAGCAGAAGCCCCGCGTAGCTCCATAACAAGAGAGGGTGACGTGACTTCATGGAGGGCCGATGCGCTACGGTGAGGACGGGTCGGCCGCGAGGGCCCTCAGTTGAGGTCCTTGCGTGAGAACGCGGCGATCCCGAAGAGCAAGACAATGAGCGCGTAGCTTAGTGCATAGACCGTCGCCGAGACCAGATAAGACGATGGCAAGGCGAGCTGATACACGGCTTCGCGCTCGAGGTTCAAGGACGCGAGGTTCGGGATGAGGGGGCGGATGAGATCGACGATGACGCTGGCGGGGTTCTCCTGGTCTTCCAGGAGGCGCTGGATGCTCACGAGCTCGTCGTGGAGTCGCCCGGCGATGAAGATCCCGAGCGTGGAGAAGCCCGCGAGAAGTGGAGACGCGATGCACGAGAGCGAGTGCGCGAAGGCGTTGACGATGCAGAGCTGGAGCCAGAGCGTGAAGTAGGCCGCGGCGATCTGCGTGGTGAAGGAGCCACCCTGATAGACGATCAGCGCCGCGCTCAGCGCGGTGAGGAGGCCGAGGACGCCGGTCATGAGGAGCTGGACCCCCATGGTCTTGCCAACGAGGAACTCCCAGCGTCTTACTGGCTTCGTGAGCAGGGTGTAGATGGTGCGGCGCTCGAGCTCGGTGTGGAAGAGCGTGACCGAGGAGTAGATCGTGATGATGACGCAGAAGAGGGACGCGGCGAACAGCGTCATGGTCTGCGTCAGGCGGAGCTCCTGATGCAGGCTCATCTCTCCGATGACGAGGCTGGAGGCGCTCAGCGCGACGCTGAACAGCGCCAGGGTGCCGAAGACCTTGTTTCGCACGGCCTCGCGCAAGGTGTTCAAGGCGACGGCGGTGATGGCGGAGGGGTTGAACAGTGTGTTCATGACGTCACTCCTCCTCGGTGGAAGGGTCGACAGTGTCGCGCAAGAATACGTCCTCGAGGTTCTCTTTGTGTGGCGTGACGGACTCGACGCTGGCGCCGCCGGCGTGGAGCGCATCGAGCGTGGCGCGGAGATCGACGTCGCCTCGCATCTGGAGGAGGAGGACCCCGCCGCGTGGCTCGGCGAGCTCGAGCCCGGTCAGCCCCTGGAGCGAGGGCGAGCTCGCGTCGAGGCCGCGGACGAGGATCTCGACGTAGACGGTCTTCTCGCTCGTGAGCTCATGGAGGGTGCCGATCTCGCGGACCAGGCCCTTGTTGAAGACGGCGACGCGATCGCAGACGGCCTCGACGTCGGGGAGGATGTGGCTCGAGAGGATGATCGTCTTGCCCCGCCGCTTCAGGTCGAAGATGAGGTCCCGGACCTCCTTGCGGCCGACCGGATCGAGGCCCGACTGGGGCTCGTCGAGGATGACGAGCTCGGGGTCGTTGATGAGCGCCTGGGCGAGCCCGGCGCGCTGGCGCATCCCCTTGGAGAACTTCCGGAGCGGGCGGTTCTCGGCGTGTTCGAGCCCGACCTGGCGAATGAGGGCTGCCGAGCGCTCGGCGATGGTCGCGGAGTCGAGCCCGTGTAGGCGCCCGTAGTACCGGAGGAGCTCCGGCGCGCTCAGGTGGTCGTAGAAGTAGGGGTTCTCGGGGAGGTAGCCGAGCCGACGGCGGCCTTCGAGGCCGCCGGTAGGCGCGCCGAAGAGCGAGGCGGAGCCCGAGTCGGGCCGCACCAGCCCGGTGAGCATCTTGAGCGTGGTGGTCTTGCCTGCTCCGTTCGGGCCGACGATGGCGAAGACCTCGCCGCGTCGAACCTCGAAGCTCACCCCGCGCACGGCGTGCACCTTGCGGCGCCAGAAGCCGACGTGGAAGGTCTTGGCGATGTCTCGGACCGAGAGGACCGTGTCCGTCATGGAGATGCCTCCTCGAGTTCGACGCTCTCTGTGGGCGCGACGATGAGCGTCCAGTGATCCTGCGGGAGGAACGAGTACGTGCGCGCGCGGGCGCGCTGGAGAGGCCACGTGTACCTGGCGCTGAGCGCGTCGATGTCAGCCTCCGACAGCCCGAGCGAAGAGAGCGACGCGCGCGCGCGCGTTCTGACCTCGTCGTCGGAGGTGAGCAAGAAGACGTCCTTCAGGAAGTCGCGTTGCTGTGTGCGGGAGAGGGCGTCGTCGACGGACACGTCTCCATCGATCTGCGCGACGAGCGCGCGCCTGCGCTTGTAGAAGTAGCCCAGCGTGAAGGGCAGCATGGGGCGGCAGCCGTCGAGGAGCGAGGCGCGTTCGTAGTAGCCGATGGCTCGGGCGATCTCCTCAAGGCGTTCACGAGGGGAGCGTTGCTTGCTGTATCCGACGTAGTTCGAGCCTGCCATGTACGGGAACTCACAGTCCGAGGGGAAGCGCTCCATTCCACGCTCCAGGAAGTCCGTGACGGTGTGGAGGTCTTGCATCTGTGGGTTCTTGCGCGCGTTGATGTAGGTCGTGTTGATCCAATCGTAGATGGGCTTGAAGTCGGGGTCGAGCGCCTGGACCAGGTTGGCGTAGTCGATGAGGTGCCGGGGCGGTGTGCGTGTCCCGGACAGGCGCCAGTCGCCGAAGTAGATGAGCGCCGAGATCCAGGCGACGTCCGAGGCGAAGAGGTCATGCCCGAGGAAGAACGAGCGCATGCTGCGAGCGCTCCACGTCCAAGTCGGCGGCTCTTCGAAGCGAGGCGCGTCGCTCGCGTCACCCATACGGGGTTGGACGACGACCTGCGCCGCGAGCGCGAGCGCGAGCGCGGCGGCGAAGATCGCTCTATGTGTGTGGAGGTTGGACAAGATGAACTCAGCCAAGAAGTGAGAAGAGGCCTGCGCCAACGCGCAGGCCTCTTCTAACTCGCGCGGACCCGAATCATACTGATGATTCAGGAGCGCTCAAGTTTGGATCCGCTCACTCGAACTCGTTCGAGGTGAAGGGCGGGGTCACCTGGACCTCCTGAGAGACCGTATCGATGTTGATGCCCTGCTGGACGGTGTGGGAGGTGCCGGCGACCTTGAAGTCGGCGATGGCGGTGATCGTCACCGACGCGGTCGTGCCGAACCCGAGGGGTGTGTAGGTGTACTGGAAGTACAGGGGGTCCCTGAAGTCGACGCCGAGCTTGTTCAGCGTGGCCGTGCAGACGGCGGTTGCGCAGACCTCGGGGTTCGTCTTGGAGCCGCCGGTCGGGATGGTCGTGCTGGTCTGGTACTCGACCTGTCCGCCGGGGAACTGATAGGAGTCCCACTCCACCGGGTACCCGTAGGTCGCCACGTTGGTGCCGTGCCAGGGCTGAGCCGGCTCGGACTTCTGCTCGGTCATGAAGTAGGTCTTCGCGCCGTCGGCGATCTTCTTCATGGTCTGCTCGGACTCGGCCGTCTTCGACTTCTTCACCGAGCGGAGGAAGGCGGGGATGGCGATGGCCGCGAGGATGCCGATGATGGCGACGACGATCATGAGCTCGACGAGCGTGAAGCCCTTACGGTTCGTGAATTTCCTGAGCATGTTCTCTCCGTTTTGGATGAGGTGTGGTGTTTGAGTCGTTACGTCGCGGGGTGCTCCGCGGCGACGTCTGAGTATCAATGCAAGCACCTTGCCAGGTCAAAAAAAAGCCATTCCAGGCTCTGAGTGGACGTGGAATGACGTTTCACGTCAGTCCACCGGTGACGCTGAGCGTCACCGGTGACGCTCAGCGTCACTCCTCTCGGATGATCGTCGGGCTGGGGAGTCCGCTCGTGTGTACGACGACGGCCTTGCTGTTCGCGCCAAGGTCTTGGCTGACCTCGACGATGAACCACACGCTCGCTCCGTTGGTCATGGGGCAGACGTCGATGCCTTCGACGTTGGTGCCGCTGCAGATCGCGCCAGCGCCCGACGTGACCTGGATCTGTACGCCATCGACGGGCCTCTCTGTGAATCCGAGGAGGTTCTTGAAGTTGTCGGTCTGGGCCGAGTAGGTGGCGCTTCCCGGGGTGATGGGGAAGTAGGAGTTGTGGCGCGCGCGGAAGTCTTCCTGACCGCGCTTGATGTCGGCGGCGTACTGCTCGAGGCGTGCGATCTTGGTGCGCTGGAGCTGGTTGTTGAAGGCGACGCCTGCGATGGCCGCGAGGACTCCGACGATGGCTACGACGATCATGAGCTCGATGAGCGTCATGCCTCTGTTGTCGGTGCGCCTCAGCGCGCTCAGGTGACGGATCAGCATGTATATCCTCTCTTCGGTCTCGCCACCTCTGGGGTGACGTATGGTGGAAGTGACGTGTCTCGAAATGTAGCGCTGGACCGTGCGTGGCGCCAGAACGACTCTCCACGCCTGCAAGAGCGGTGCGCAGTGGGTCAGTCGATCCCGTATTTGCTCAGGCGGTGGCGCATCGCTCTGTACGAGATGCCGAGCAAGCGGGCGGCGTCCTTCTTGACACCTCCGGTGCGCTCTAGCGCCTGATCGATGAGGCGCCGCTCGAGGCGCTCGACGACCGCCTCGAGGTCGAGCCCTTCTTCGGGGAACTCCACTGCGGCCGGCGTGTGGATGGGGCCCTCGCGTTTGAGCTGGGTCGGGAGGACGTCCCACTCGATGAGCTCGCCGCGGGTGAGCGTGACGGCGCGCTGGATGACGTTCTGGAGTTCGCGGACGTTGCCCGGGTAGTCGTAGGAGAGCAGGGCGCGCATCGCCTCTGGGTCGATGTCCGAGATCGTGCGGCCTTGCTCCGCTGCGTAGTGGTGCACGAAGTGTTGCACGAGCACCTCGATGTCGCCCTCACGCTCGCGCAGCGGCGGCAGCTCGATGGGGATGATGCTCAGCCGGTAGTAGAGGTCCTCACGGAACCGTCCGGCGGCGACCTCTTCGAGCAGGTTCTTGTTCGTGGCGGCGATGATGCGGCAGTCGATGGGGATCTCGGCGGTGGCGCCGACGGGGCGAACCTTGAGATCCTGGAGCACGCGGAGGAAGCGGACCTGCGTGTTCAGCGGCATCTCTCCGATCTCGTCGAGGAACACGGTGCCGCCGCCGGCTGCCTCGAAGAGGCCCTTCTTGTCCGAGGTCGCGCCGGTGAACGCGCCGCGCTTGTGACCGAAGAGCTCCGACTCGATCAGGTGCTCCGGGATCGCGCCACAGTTGATGGGGAGGAACGGGCCGTTGGAGACCGCGCTGTGCTTATGGAGGGATCGCGCGACGAGTTCCTTACCCGTCCCTGACTCTCCAGTGATAAGGACGCGCGTGGTCGTGGGCGCGACACGCCGGATAAGGTCGAAGACGCTCTGGATGGAATCCGAAGACCCGAGGATCTCGCCGAAGCCGCGTTGGTGTTCGAGCGCCTCTTTGAGCGAGATGTTCTCGTGGAGGAGGTTGTGCTTCTCGAGCGCGCGGCGGACCGAGGCGCGAGCGTCCTCCATCTTGACGGGCTTGATGAGGTAGTCGTAGGCGCCCTCACGCATCGCCTCGACGGCGGTCTCTGCGCTCGCGTATGCTGTCATGACGAGGACCTGGCAGGACTCGTCCTGTGCCTTCGCGGCGCGGAGGACGTCGAGTCCGCCGACCTTGTTCATGCGCAGGTCCGTGACGACCAAGCTGTAGCGTTCTCCCGCGGCGAAGAGTTCGAGCGCGTCCTCTCCGCTCGCGGCGGTCGACACCTCACATCCCTCGCTCCTGAGCAGGACGGAGAGGACCGTACGCAGGCTCGCCTCGTCGTCGACGACGAGGACGCGAGGAGTGGGTGGGGGGCGCACGTTCATGTCGGTGTACCTGCTGCTTGCGGGAGGTCGCCGAGGCGAACGACGAAGCGCGCGCCGCTCAGGTGGACGGGCGGTTCGAGTTCGATGGAGCCACGGTGCTCGTTGGCGAGTCGGTAGATCGTGGCGAGCCCAAGCCCGGTCCCTGTGGCCTTCGTGGTGAAGAAGGGCTCGAAGATCCTCTCTGAGATATCCTCGGGGACGCCAGGGCCGTCGTCTTCGACGCAAATACTGATGAGTTCTGGTGTGGAATCGACTCCAACATACAGGCGAACGACCGCGTCGTCATCCGACTCGAGCTGTGCCTCGGCGCCGTTGTGGAGCAGATTCCACAGGATCTGGCGGGAGATCTCTTCGTCGAGCCAGATGGGTGAGCCTTCGCTGGTGGCGTGGACCTCGATCTCGGCGCCGGGGTGGCCCGTCTGGAACAGCACTGCCACCTCCCGGACGAGCGCCTCGGGGTCGACGCGCGAGGGTCGCAGGGAGCGCGGCTTGCTGTACTCGAGGAACTGAGTGATGAGGTGGTTGAGGCGATCGACCTCTCGGACGACGACGTTCATGAGCTCGCGTTGGTCGTTGGGGGAGTCGCCCATGATCTGGATGAGCTCGACCGAGCCCGAGATCGCTCCCAGCGGGTTGCGGATCTCATGAGCGATGGAGGCGGCGAGCTCGCCGATGGCGGCGAGTCGCTCGGCGCGCTTGGCGT
>OJDV01000385.1_pt1 | contig 15897 bp, 14 predicted proteins | sample 1592911 | NCBI WGS metagenome assembly OJDV01 (sample SAMN05416860, study PRJEB24817) | seawater metagenome | isolation source: Sea water | place: Canada:Atlantic | collected 2013-11 | reverse complement strand
GAGATTTCTGCCTGTCTCGTGGGCTCGGAGATGTGTATAAGAGACAGCCTTTTAGCCGTATTTGTAATTCTCTAAAACCCTTATTCATACTGGGTTTTAGAGTGCTTACTTGTAAGCCAGTACTTCTGTTTTTATTCTCCTTGTAAACTAGACCTTTTGAGATTCAAATCTGCCACATCTTTGTCGAAGATTTAAACGATAGATCTAATTATTAATTTAAAATAAAAAAAATGAAAAAAATGTTTTTACCCTTTGCGCTTATTGTTGTGTTGTTTAACTCGTGTTCATCTGACGACGATTCTTTAGACCAATTTATTGATGTTACTGGAACATGGGATTCCATAAGTTTTATTGCCAATGAACCTTTATTTGATATAAATGGAGATGGTGTTAATTCTCTCGAGCTTTTAGATGAGCTTCCTTGTAGATATTCAAAATTAGTACTTAATGAGGATCTTACTTTTTATCAAGAAAATAATTCTTGGGATTATAATCAAAACTCTAATGAATATGAATGCTCAAGTGAAAATGATATTTCTAACGTTAATGGAACATGGACAGTTAATTCAGATTTCTCACTCTTGTCATTAAATATAAATGATAACACCGCTTTTCTTGAAATTGAATTTGATGGAGACACTTTGAAATTTATTGCTAATGAGTCATTTTTAGATAGAAATGCTCAAGGAGAACTGAATACTATTTATGGGGAAGTTTTGATGCGAAAAAGATAAGAATAGACAAATATTTAATCTAAAACTCAATAATTTTTAAAAGTGCAATAGCTTCATATAAGATTTTCTAATCTCTTATGAAGCTATTGCTATTGAACTCTTAAATCAAATCGCTTACATTTATTCAAAATACTATATCAACCTTAAGTGTAATAAATAAAATATCCTTAAGAAATATTCCGTTATTTTGTAAAGAACTATCTAGCTACATGTTTTTTATCATTGGGATTTTTATAACTGTTTTTCTCACACTTCTTTTATTAATAAAAAAGAATAAATCGCGCGCAGATAAGATTTTAATGCTTTGGTTAGTTCTAATTTTAATAACTCAGCTATTCAATTATTTTTCACTTACAAAAGCGATTTATCAATACCCTTATTTGTTAGGAATCACTCTTATGATGCCAGTGATGCTAGGTGTGTTTTTATACTTATACGTCAAGGAAATTACAGGGAATAGATTAGATAATAATTGGATTACACTTCTACACTTTGTGCCAACACTACTACTTGTGTTATTAGCTATTCCTTTTTATATGTTAACAGGTACTGAAAAGATTTATGTTTTTGAAAACGATGGAGAAGGGTTCGAATGGTATTCAATGATTCATATTTCTGTGGTTACCTTATCTGGTCTAACCTATTCTATATGGTCGTTATTAATTATTAACAGATATCAAAAAAGTATAAAAGACAAGTTTTCTAATACAGATAAAAAAGAATTGCAATGGCTTCGATTACTATCAATTGGTTTTGCTATGATATGGGTTTTAGCTGCATTTTTTGATGAGGTTGTAATATATTCTGCTGTTTCAGTTTTTGTATTATGTATTGCTGTTTTCGGAATCAATCAGTTAAGTATATTTAATTCGAATACAGATTTTCAAGACAATGTAGATAATCAGCCAACAAGTGGAACTGTAAAACAAAGCACAAAAACAACTTCTAAAGAAGCTATAAAGTCAGAGAAATATGCCAAGTCTGGATTAAGTGAAGAGATGGCTTCCGAAATCTACACCAACCTAAAAGGTTTAATGGAAGATAGTTCTTATTATAAAAATGAAGAACTTACATTATTAGAGTTATCTAAACATATTAAAACTCATCCAAATCATTTATCGCAAGTCATTAATGAGATGGAAGGAATGAATTTTTATAATTATATAAATTCCCTTCGCATAAATGAGTTTATCAAATTAGCATCACTTCCAGAAAACAAAAAGTACACCATGATTTCTTTAGCCTATGATTGTGGTTTTAGTACAAAATCAACATTCAATAAACATTTTAAAACGCAAACAGGGAAAACACCTACTGAGTTTTTTAAGGCTTGATAAACGTTAATCTCTAAGTTGTAAAACCTATACTTTTAAAGTGGAATCATATAATTATAATTTAGATTACTAAATTTGCTGTATGGACGTATTAATAATAATTGGTGCATTTCAAGCTGTTTTCTTTGCAATATTGGTGCTCTCTAAAAAAGGAAAATCTGTATCTGACAAGATCTTAGCAATATGGCTTTCGGTTTTTGCCGTTTATTTTTCCTTTGTTTATTATTCCTTTCAATCAGGTCATGTTTTTTATATTGATTATGGACATTACCCAACAGGTGCCATTGTTCTATTTTATTCCTTAATGTATCTGTATACAAAATCCTTAATATCTGAAGAAAACATTTTTAAAGCAAAATGGTTACTTCATTTTATTCCAACAATCATTGTTTATTTTAGTACCATTCCTTTAGCAATGCTTTCCTACGAGGAAAAAGTTGATTTAGTCACGCACTCAGTAAATAATATTTATTTCAATCTCGTTTTTGTAATAATAATTCTATTTATAACAATTTATATTGTGGCAACATTGAGGCTCCTTAAAAAGCATAAAGTTTCTATGGGGAAAATGTTTTCATACGAAGAAAACATTAACCTAAATTGGCTTAGAATTTTAGCATTTTTACTTATTCTTTTATGGATAGTTATATCTGGTCTTGCTGCTTATGTATTTTATCTTGGAGCATCATCAGATCTTATAACTCCTGAAGATCATATGACACTTGATATGCAAGGGCAGTTATCTTTTGTGATTTTTGTTTTCTTATTGGGCTTTTTTGGAATAAAACAGCAAGTTATTTATTCGGCACCTATAGCAAATGATAATTCTACAGTTAAAAACGAAAGCAATATAAGTCGACCATTGGAGACTGCTAAACAGGTGGTGCCTCTTAAGTATGGTAAGTCTGGTTTAAATGAAGATATGGCTTCAGAGATTTATACTAATTTAAACATACTAGTAAACGAAAATGCAATTTATAAAAATGAAGAACTTACGTTGGTTGAACTTTCCAAACAACTAAAGGTGCATCCAAATCATCTTTCGCAGGTTATTAATGAAATGGAAGGAAAGAATTTCTATAATTATATTAATGCACTCCGAATAAAAGAGTTCATAAGGTTAGCATCATTACCAGAAAACAAAAAATACACCATGATTTCTTTAGCCTATGATTGTGGTTTTAGTACAAAATCTACTTTTAATAAGCATTTTAAATTGCAAACAGGAAAAACACCTACTGAGTTTTTTAAATCCTAGTTAAATAAAGTCATAATTACCACTTTCCCTGAGTAGACGCACTTCACTTTGCCGCTCCAAATAACATGTTAAAAAATTAATAATCAGATACTTATGGGTGTCTGCCTATAAGGACGAACACCTCCCTTACAAGCTTGGTCTTTAAGCTCTTGTAACCACCGCATCTTTGTACAAGAATTAAAACGAGATGGAATTATTCATTCATCAACATTAAAAAATAATATCATGACAAATACAAAAAGAAAATCCCATACAGATGTTAAAAAGCATTTGTTTTTTCCAACTCTTAAAAACACGAAAAGAGTGCAATGGTCTAGCTATTGTAATCACTAATTTTCTCAAATAGTTTACCAATAATCAATCAAATTTAAAAATCAATCAAAAATGAAAACAATCAAAAAACAATCAAGCAGTAATCAAAAAACAATTAAAAATCAATCAAAAATGAAAACAAGTATAGTAACAACAGTAGTAGCATTTATTATTTCTTTTACAATGAATGCACAAGTAGGAGGATGGGATCCAGAATTAAATAAGGATTCAAACGAAGCCTTAAAATCAATGATTAAAAAAACACCAAAATTAGAATCATTTCAAAATGAATCATATGGGTATGTTGTTTTTCCAAGAATAACAAAAGCAGGTATTGCAATTGGAGGAGCAATGGGTAAAGGGATTGTTTTTAAAAATCATCAAGTTGTTGGGTTATCTAAATTAAAGCAAGCGTCAATAGGATTGCAATTAGGTGGACAACAATACAGCGAAATTATCTTTTTTGAAAATGAGGAATCTTTTGAAAAATTCACCAACGGAAAATTGAAGTTCGATGCGCAAGCTTCTGCAGTAGCATTAAATAAAGGAGCATCAATTGATGTTGCTTATCAAAATGGAGTAGCTGTATTTACAATGACAAAAGGCGGTTTAATGTATGAAGCTTCTATAGGAGGTCAACATTTTAAATATGAAGCAAAGGAAAAATTGTAAGACATCAACTTCAATAAAAGAGTGTTCCGTTTAATAAAATGGAACACCCAAAACAGAACCTGACCAATTATTTTTAAAATTAAAAATTCACCAAAATGAAACATACTATTTTTCAAAGTGCAACAGAAATAACACAACTTATAAGAGACAAAAAAATCTCCTGTGAAGCAGTTGCACATGAATTTTTAAATCATATTAAGATTCATAATCCCATTATAAATGCTATTTCAGATATTAGAGATTATAACGATATTATTTCTGAAGCAAAAGCAAAAGATCTTCTATTAAAAGAAGGTATTGTGTTAGGTCCCTTACATGGATTGCCAATGACAGTTAAAGATAGTTTTAATGTTGAGGGATTAATTTCCTCTAACGGAAATCCTAAATTAAAATCAAATATTGCTAAGACCGATTCGGAATTAGTCAAGCGATTAAAAGCGGCTGGAGCGATTATTATAGGAAAAACCAATTTAGCCCTATATGCTCTAGATTGGCAATCTTCAAATCCATGGTTTGGTCAAACGAATAATCCATATAACCTTAATCACGTTGTTGGAGGAAGTTCAGGTGGATCTGCAGCAGCTTTAGCTTCTGGATTTACAGCTTTAGAATTAGGAACTGATGCAGGAGGTTCTATTAGAGTACCAGCTCATTTTTGTGGTATTTGTGGTATTCGTACCACCGAATCTGCATTATCAAACAGAGGAAATATGGTTACACCTGGTTTGCCAAGACTAGGTAGATACTTGGTAAGTAATGGTCCTATGGCGAGAAATGTAGACGATTTAATACTTGCTATGGAAGTCCTTTGGAGTAATGAACAACAGTTTTCAGAAAACCCTCCTGTGGCTCTAAAACAGTTTCAATATAAAGGAGAGGCTTTAAAAGTCGCTTACTCTGAAACACTAGATGGCTTATATCTCGATGAAGACTATTCAGAGGTATACCAAAAATTTTTAAATAAAATTCATCAATCAAATCACGAACTAGTTCAATCAAAACCTAGCTATAGCTCTAGTGCATTAATTAATTTATGGGGAAAAATAGCAGGTTATGATTTTGGAGCAGCGCTGAAGAAGATGCCTTTTAAAGGATTGCTTTCTTATGTGTTTATAAAATCAAAATATAAAGATTCGCAATGGGCAAAAGGAATGAGTCAAGGCGCAAAAAGCTCTAAAAACCAATATGCTGAAGCATTGCAACTTAAGGAAGATGTCTCAGATACGTTTTCGAATTTTTTTAAAAAGCATGATGTATGGATTACACCAGTTTCAATAGCTCCAGCTTTTAAACACCAAAAAACAGGAATGCCGTTTGAAGTCAATAGAAGAAAAGTTCCTTACACAAAGGCATTTATCCCATTTAATTTTCCGTCAACAATTCCGGGTCATCCTATTGTAGTTATTCCAATTGGAATGACAAAAAAAGGATTACCAGTAGGTGTGCAAATTCATGGTCAAAAATGGCATGATTATAAAGTTCTTCAAATCGCAAAAGAGTTAGAGAAATTTACTGATGGATTTAAAATTCCAAACATATTTAATCAAGAGTTATGAATAAAAAAGAATCTAACAATTTGAATTATAGCATAAGCTCCTCTTTAGGTCTAGGCTGGTATACTGGATCTAAAACAAAGTTTAATACTAAAGAGAATTAATAAAAACAAATCAAAGAGTAATCAATAATCAATTAAAAACGAACAATCAAAACAATGAAAAATCACAAAACGAAACAGTTATTAATACTATTTGTACTATTCACTGTAACATTATTTGCTCAAGAAAACTATACGATAAGTGGTATTGTAAAAGAAGCAGAAAATGGAGAGACAACCTTTGGAGCCTCAGTGTTTTTAAAAGGGACAACAATCGGAGCCGTTAGTAACGAATATGGATTTTATTCAATTACAGCACCTAAAGGGAATTATACCCTTGTAGTATCTTACATTGGTTTTGCAGATGTAACCCAGGAGATTACACTTGACCAAAACTTTAAAATTAATTTTGAAATTAAAGAAGACGCTACACAATTAGATGAAATTGTTATTTCTTCTGAAGAACCAGAACGTGTTAGCCTTAGAAGTCCTCAAATGAGCGTTTCTAAAGTTAAAGTGTCTACAATTAAAAAAATGCCAGTGGTTCTTGGTGAAGTTGATATAGTAAAAGCAATACAAGTATTACCAGGAGTAACTAATACAGGTGAAGCCTCTGGTGGTTTTAATGTTCGAGGAGGAGCAGTAGATCAAAATCTTGTGCTTTTAGATGAGGCTATTATTTATAACACATCACACTTATTAGGTTTTTTCTCTGTATTTAATGCAGATGCTATTAAGGATGTTAAACTCTACAAAGGCGCTATACCTGCAAAATTTGGAGGACGTGTTTCTTCGGTTTTAGATGTCCGTCAAAAAGATGGGAATACTAATAAATTCATGCTTACAGGTGGCATTGGTGCAATTTCTAGCCGATTAGCTGCAGAAGGGCCATTATTTAAAGACAAAGGGTCATTTTTAGTTGCTGGTAGAGGATCATATGCACATTTGTTTATGAAAGCGTCAGGTGAAGAAAATAGTGCAAACTTTTATGATTTAAACTTAAAGACAAACTATAAACTTAATGAGAATAACAAACTGTATTTATCAGGTTATTTTGGACGGGATAATTTCAAATTTGAAGATGGTTTTAGTAGTGGCTATGGTAACCTTTCAGGGAATTTAAGATGGAATCATATCTTTAATGAAAAGCTATTTTCAAACGCATCATTAATCTATAGTAAATATGATTATGATTTGGAAATAGATTCTGATAAGTTTGATTGGGTATCTTCAATTAAAAACTACAATATAAAGTATGATTTAAAGTACTATGCCAGTGATAAGGTTAAATTAGACTTTGGAGTCAATGCAATTTATTATGATTTTGATCCAGGTGCAATAGAGCCAACTTCTGAAGAGTCACCAATAAACGCATTGCAACTTGATAAGAAAAGAGCATTTGAAAGTGGACTTTATATAAATGCAGAACACAAATTAACAGATAGATTAACTGCGCAATATGGATTACGCCTTAGTAGTTTTTCACGATTAGGAGGTCAGTCATTAGTTGATTATGCAAATAACCAACCCGTAGTTTATAACCAAGCTTTAGGAATCTATCAAGCCGGAACTGCCATAGGAGAAACAGAATACAGTAAAAAAGATGAAATAAAAACATTTAGTAATCTTGAACCTAGATTAGGATTGTCTTATCAATTAAATGAATCTTCTTCAGTAAAAGCAGGATATTCAAGAACAGCGCAATACATTCATTTATTATCGAATACGTCATCGGTTACACCATTAGATGTTTGGACACCAAGCGGGAAGTTTATTAAGCCACAATTGTCTGATCAATATGCTTTAGGTTATTTCCGAAACTTTAAGAATAAAACCTATTCGTTTGAAGCTGAAGTGTATTATAAAACAGTTGATAATAGAATCGATTATATAGATGGTTCAAATTTAATTGGTCAGAACACCATAGAGACCGAAATCTTAAATGGAGAATCTAGAGGTTATGGATTAGAATTACTTTTTAGAAAATCTAAAGGAAGATTCACTGGACTTTTCGGATATACAATTTCAAAATCTGAACAACGTACTCTAGGAGGTGGTGCTGGTGGTTCTGGAATAAACAATGGTAATTGGTATAATACAGCTCAGGACAGAACTCATGATTTTTCACTTACTGGAAGTTATAAGTTAAATGATAAATGGACTTTTGGATCGAATTTAGTGTTTCAAACAGGTAGACCCGTAACGTATCCTAATGGTCAATATCAGTATGAAGGTGTGTCTGTTGCAAACTTTTCTGATAGAAATTCTAATCGCCTTGCTTCATATCACAGATTGGACTTGTCTGCAACATACATTCCAAATAGAAAACCAAATAATAGATGGAAAGGCGAATGGGTATTTGGACTCTATAATGTATATAACCGTAAAAATGCAGCGTCCGTTTCATTTGGTCAAAACAAAGAAACATCAGTGAATGAAGCAACAAGAACATCAATTTTTGGTATCGTACCATCAGTATCTTATAACTTTAAATTTTAATAAAATGACAACCATTTCAAGAATATTAGTAATACTATTAGCAAGTATCGCAATTACATCATGCACAGATGTTATAGATGTAGATGTCCCAGAAGCAGAATCTCAATTAGTAATAGAGGCTTCAATAGATTGGGAAAAAGGAACATCAGGAAGTGATCAAACTATAAAATTGAGTAAATCTACTTCATATTTTAACCAACAGTTTGTGCCAGTTACTGGAGCATCAGTTATAATTACCAATGATAACGATGGAACGTTTTTCATATTTACAGACCAAAATAATGGTGACTATACAACCAATAGTTTTGTTCCGGAATTAAATCAGTCTTATATTTTAGAAGTGATTCATAATGGTGAACGTTATTCAGCTACTGAAACCTTAACTTCTGTAGTTGATGTTGAAGATGTTTACGAATCAAAAGACAAAGCTTTGGATGATGTTTTAGAAATCAATATAGATTTTCAAGATCCTGTAAATGATGAGAATTATTACTTTGTTAAGATTCAAGAACAAGCAGATGCTTTACCAACACTTTTTGGAATTAGCGATGAGTTTATAGATGGCAATCTGGTTAATATCTTTTATGAAAGAGACGAAGATGAAGACATTAATCAAGAAGAATATCAGCCAGGTGATGTTGTGGATATAAAGTTTCATGGAATTTCAGAGCAGTATTATGATTATATAAGTTTGCTTACAGCACAAATGGATGCCTTAGATAATCCTTTCGGAACTATACCTGTCACTTTAAAAGGTAATTGTATAAACGAGTCAAATAGAGACAAGGATGCTTTTGGTTATTTCCGATTAACAGAAGTTATAAAAACAAGTTACACATTTCAATAATTTGAGTTTTTTAGTTGGTTAGCCAACCCTTTTTAAATGACGGCCAGAATGATTAATAGCAATTTACTTAGGTCAGATTTTAAAGGGTTGGATTTTCCTAGAACTTGAAATCATATATTAAATAAACTAAAAACATGATGAAAGGATTGCAATTAAATACAAAGCCAACCTATGTTAGTATCATCGAGTTTGAGCATTTAAAATTTGAACATCAAAGCGATGAGCATATTGTTACCTTAGTTGATGCTGAAGGCTATAAAATTATACGAGGTTACGGATCATCAATAACTGAAGCGATTAATGATTTACACCACAATTTAATTTAGCAACTAAAATGAACAATTCAAACAAAGATTATGGTATTGCTATATTCTTTTTCACAGTAACACTTTTGTTTATAATAGTAGCGATGACGAATAATCTAGTCTTTGAATGGGTGTTTGACAGGCATCACAACCAGTGGAGCTGGTATATCAGACCCATCTTCTTAATACCATTTTGTGTTTTTGCTTATTCACGAAGTTGGTCCGGAATGGCAATAACATTATTTTGTTTATTTACAAGTATGTTTTGGTTCCCAAAACCAGAAGTTGTTAGCGATCAAGTCCATGCTTTTCTACAATTTGAAAAAGCATATCTAAAAGGAGAATGGGATATCAAAAAAGCATTAATAACAATGGCTATTCCCGTATCTTTATTCTTATTAGGGCATTCTTTTTGGAAACGTAGTTTGATAATGGGGTTTAGTATTTTAATACTAATGACAACAGGGAAAATAGTATGGAGCATTCAAAATGCTGGCGAATCTGGAACATCAATATTGATTCCTGCTATTATTGGATTGATATTCAGTTGCTCGGTGTTGCTTTATGGATTGAGAAAAAAATCAAAGAAAAAAAGGTGAATGTAAAAACCAAGAATTAAATTAATCTTCATAATTAATAATCTTCTAATAAGACAAAAATGCCTTTAAGAAATCAATTACTTTTTGTGCTTTTAGCTTAAAATTGAATATTTATTCTTTAAAATTATTTGAGAACCTCAAGGCTGGCTTTGCTGAAACAAAAAGTGATTTTGAGTTGTCGTATACTTACGTATTTTTTGTAGATTGACACGTTATAAATTCGATGATATAAATCAAATAAATTTCACCTTGAATATTAATTTCAATAGAGTTATTAGTTACTTACCTTTTAAAAGAAATGCATTAATTTTTGCATTAGTTCTAATAATAACAATCTATTTTATTAAAATTGAATTCTTAGTAGAAGATTCTCCTATCGCCATTTACCTTAAGTTGTTTGCATGGCTAATTGGAACTTTCATTCTGATTTTAGTTGGTATTGGGTTTATTCATACCTTAATATGTTATCTGCATTTCGTTTATAATAAAAAAAGCATCAACCCTAAAATCGATATAGGACTCGATGGTAATATTAAAGGCGAAGCAGGACAAGTACCTATAATGATTTCTTTACCAAAAGCCTTACTTCCTTTGCTAGGATACATTAAAATAAAAATAGAATTTGATAATGGTAACCTCTCAGATACGATTGTAGTCAATAAATATTCAAAAGGTTTTGAAAAATTACTTCCCAAAGAAGGATCAACATTAATTTGGCTTCCAGACCGGAAACAATATCACGTCAAAGGATTTATAATCAGTTTTATAGATTATTTACAGTTTTTTCGTTTCACCACGCACAAAAAATCCACAAACTCTTTCTATTTACATTCTTCCCAAATGGATATTCCAGTAAAAGAGATTAATCCATCTAAAACTAAAGAAGAAGTAGAAAAAATAAAAACATCAAGAAAGGTACAAGGAGATTACTTAAACTATAAGAACTTTGAGGTTGGTGATGATGTACGAAGAATTGTTTGGAAAATTTTCGCAAAAAACAGAGAGCTTGTAATAAGAACACCAGAAGTTGTTAATCCTTACGCCTCTCATATTAAATTTCATACAAGTTTTTACAACTTAATATCCAAAGATATCACTTCTGCATACGCTGTTAGTATGCTTAATTATTATAAAGATATTGTCTATAATATTTGTTTGAATATCAAGAAAAAAGATAAAAAAGTAGAATTTAATATAGATCAATCTGTTAATGAATTTGTAACGGTAAATGAAAAAGATCGTATAGGGTTTCAATTAAGTTCAGCTAGTTGGCAAAACAATTATTCTGTAAATGAATTAAAATCGTCAGGAGAATCTATAATATGCGTTTCATCATTAATCAGTGTAGAAGAATTATCAACATTAATAGAAAAAGGATCTTCAAACATAATTATAGTAAACGTATCTCGTCATTTGGATAATCAGAATTTATTTAACTTCAAAAATTTATTTTTAAGGAAAGATCATAAAAGCGAACTCAATAAATTAAATTGGTTTTTGTCAAGTACTCGTAGAAATGTAAAAAGAAATGAAAACGAAATTGAGACTATAGTGTCTAACTCAAATTTTATAGGACAAATCATATGAAAAATATAGACTATAAAGAACTGGCACTTGGATTGATTTTTTTGATTCTACCCACGATACTCATTATGTATCCTTTGTTGGATTTTTTGGCTGAATATTACTCCTTACTTTTTGTCAATAAACACTTTTTGATTAGCGTTTTTGCAATTGGAATAGTTACAGCCTACCTTTTACATAAAACTAAAATTAGATTCTTAATTATATTTGGTTTACTCATATTAGTAGTAAATATCCTTTATAATTCTATTAGTTCTGCCTCTTTTAGTGAGTTTGATGCTTATTATGTTGCGAATAGATTCAAAATAAATACGAGCATATTTGTATTTGGTTGGTTTTCGGGTTTTGCTATATCTAAATGGCGGTATTATTTAATCTTTTTTTCAATATTACTAACAACGTTATCTGTAATTCTTATTTCAGACCTAGAAATGTCTAATGTAAATGAAATGATATGGTTAGTTGCTCCAGCAGTTTTGTATCTGTTTTATGGACTATTTGTAAAAGAACTTCTCAAAACCATAAAAGCCCAAGAGAAAACGAATTATGTAATGGTTGTCTTGAGAATTTTGCTATTCTCATTGATTGCCCTTTTCTTGTTTTGGGCAACCATCCAACTTCTGGATTCAAAGTTGAATCATATTCAAAATGAAATCACCCAAGGGCAAAGTGAAGAAGATGAAGAAGACGGTTCTGGTGATGATGAGGATAATAAGGAAAAAGACTCTAATAAAGATAACGGGAATTCAGGAGCTAAGTTTAATATAGATGATTATTTAGGGCTTAGAGACCGCTTGTCAGTATCAGATGAACTCCTTTTTTGCGCCAACATTGATAATTTTATTAATGAAACAACGCCTAATCCTCAATATATAACGTTATACCATTTAAATCAATACAATCCAACTTTAGAACAATTCGAGATTGATCCAGATAGTATCGTTAGAGACCTGTTCTTGCCAAATCCAACTAAGATCCCTCAATATTTTAGTCAGCAAAACGACTCTGTTTTAGTGTATGATAAAATGGAGCGTGCCATTAAAGAGGTCAAAAGCACAATCTACATTGCTGGTCTTAGTCCAGAAGTTTTTGTTGCACCAAGTACGGCTTATGCTTGTCAGCCAATTTCTATTGAAGAAGAATATAAAAAGGACTATAAATTTGCCTATAATGTGTATTCAGAAGTTTCAGAACTAAATAGCGCATACTTTGTATATAACACCACCAATAAGTCAATTGTTGATTATCAGGAGAGTCGATATCGCACCTTGAGAAAAGCCAAGAACTACGATGGTGAAGATGATCGTTTTATGGATTACTATACAGAGATGCCTGAAGGAGATCTGTATAATCAAATAGGTCAATTAGCCGATAGCCTTGCTAAAGGTGAAAAGACAACCATTGATAAAATTCTAAGCATACGAAATTACTTCTTATCTGAAGATGAAGATGGAAAACCACTATATACTTACACCTTAACACCAGGTAAAGTTACAGACCCAAATATTCCAAACGCAAGTATGTTGGGTGAGTTTATATTCAACACACATGAAGGCTACTGTACTTATTATGCTACATCTTCATTATTTATGCTTAGATCTTTAGGAATTCCAACACGAGTAGCAGTAGGATTCATGACAGTCGACAGAAGTCATAAAACACCAGGATGGTACTGGTTTTATGGAGATCAAGGACATGCATGGACTCAAGTTTATATTCCTGAATATGGCTGGTTAGATTTCGACATGACTGTAAGTAATTCTGATTCAGAAGAAGCGCCTCAACCTGATGGAACACCTCCAACACCACCCACTAAAGAAACTTTTGTTGGTAAAGGTGTCATTACTGTAGTCGATACGATAAACAGAAAAATGGAAGTTCGTGTTGATCAAATGATTATAAATGACAACGGTATTTCTCTTGATAGCAGTAGTGTTGTTGAAATGAAATTTGATGTAAATCAAGCAAAAATTTTTGCAGGAGAAGAGGTTATCTCTCTTGAAAAAGTACAACTTCAAGATACCGCAGTAATGGTTTCTTTTGATTATAAGCTTGGCAGAATACGTAAGAAACGTAAAAATGAAACTATAGAAGAATATATGCAAGGTTTCCCAGATCCTGTTACGATTATGGAAGTGCATGTCCCAAAAATCGAAGAAGAAAAATTAAGTGAAGGAAAAGAAGAAGCCAAAGAAAGTGTTATTAAAACAATAACAGATTGGTCCATTTATATTGTTGCTTTAATACTACTTATATTGTTTATATTAGGTTTGTCGCCAATATGCTATTATTGGTGGTTATCGAAAAAAGCTAAAAACAACAATTCAATAGTTGAACTATCTCAGGTAAATTATAAAAATGCACATTTTGTCCTCAATCAAATGGGTATTCCAAGAGGTTATCAAACACCTATGGTTTACGCGAGAGATATAATTGACCCAAAATTTGGAACTAATTTTGAAGCCTTCATCAAAATATACCAAAAGCTGAAATATAGCGAGAACGAATTAACTAACGATGAAGTTGAATTGGTTAGAAATTTTCACTCTGATTTTAATCAAAAAGTGTTATCCAAATATAGTAAGTCTGAAAAGTTTTTCAATTTTATTAAACCGAACAAATGGATTCACTATATGTTGAATCTTAATCTAAAAAAATAGCATATAATTATGAATGAAGACATAGAAAACACAAATTCAGAGGGTCTAAGGTTTGATCCACCAACAAGTGAAGCTAGTTCATCAGATAAGTCTGGGCAAAATATAGATATACTAATCGAAAACATAGGCAAGGTTGTTAAAGGACATAGAGAACAAATTATTCAAATAATTACCTGTCTTGTTGCTAAAGGGCATATTCTATTAGAAGACAATCCAGGTTCTGGCAAAACGGTTCTAGCAAAAACGTTAGCTTATTCGCTATCTGGTAAAAATGAACACTCCGATTTTAAAAGAATTCAGTTCACTCCAGATTTGTTACCAATGGATTTAATAGGAACCCATTTGTACGATGAAGGCAACAAAGATTTCATTTTCAAAAAAGGGCCATTATTCTGTAACATATTATTAGCAGATGAAATCAATAGAGCTTCACCGAAGGTTCAATCTGCTTTGCTCGAATGTATGGCTGAAAATCAAATCTCAATTGGAGACCAAACTTATAAGCTAGAAGATCTTTTCTTTGTAATTGCAACTCAAAACCCTATTGAGATGGAAGGAACTTATCCATTACCTATTGCGCAGTTGGATCGTTTCTTTATGAAAATAAACTTTGGCTATGTAAGCGAAGATGTTGAGTTAGAAATTTATAAAAAACAATTAGAAATACAGAGATCACAGGATGCTGTTGAGGCAGTATTGAAAATGGAGGATGTGTTAATGCTTAGAAGCAAAGCCGAAGAAGTTCATGTAGATGAAGAAATTATTATTGGCATTAATAATATTGTTAGAAAAACTAGAGATCATTCAGGAATTGTACTTGGTGCATCTATTAGAGCGGGAATTATCCTTTTAAAATGTTTAAGAGCATATGCTGTAATCCATAAACGAAATTATGTTATAGAAGATGATTTAGCGTCATTGGCAAGACCAGTACTTCAGCATAGACTTCTTTTTAAAAATCTTGGAGCCGAATCAAATGCAATACATAGTATCGTTAAATCGGAAATAGATCGTTTATCTAGACTTAATTTAAGAAAGTAACTCGTGAAAATAGGTAGCATTAAAATAAACTTACTTTTAGGGTTCTTCTTTTTAGGGCTCTTCGCTGTATATGGTCAACGCATTGAAATTGATCGATTAGAACGCGACTTTAAAGGAAGTCTTAGTGGTCGCAAAGCCTATGAGCTTTCGCAGAAAATGATACAATTAGACAGCACATACTATGTTGGTCATTTTTTTGAAGCTAATTATCGTTATGATAGAGCTTCAGACAAGAGAGGTTATAAATCTGCAATTAAATCTCTTGAAAAAACTGTCGAATTACTCGAAAAAGATTTCCCTAGAAAATTAAAAAGAACCACAGACATAAGTACTTATATTGATCGCTATCAATTTCAAAGAAAGTATGCGGTTCTTATCTATTTTTTAGCAAAATGTCATGAATATGTAGATCTGTCTCTTATACACATCTGACGCTGCCGACGATCTACTCTGTGTAG